>FWPU01001674.1_pt1 | contig 65381 bp, 55 predicted proteins | sample 2228361 | NCBI WGS metagenome assembly FWPU01 (sample SAMEA103939777, study PRJEB20133) | metagenome
GTTTGAAATTAAAAAAAAGTCCTGAATTTTTATTGACTGAAAAATTTGTAGGCTCTGATTATTATCCTTATATCCTTTATTTGAATTCCCTTTTCCTTTTCATGAAAAATGAACATAAAGAAGTGCTTGACAATTTAGCTGACTTGAATTATGATCCCTTGAGTGAAGATATTGATTTTTTAAAAGCCCTTGTATTTTTTAATAAGTTTAAAAATCCTGAAGAGATGGAAAAATATATAGAAAGATACAAGGAAAACTTCTATACCGATACTTTTTGCTTTTTGACAGGAAGTTATTATTACAGTATGAAAAAATATAGAAATGCGGAAATTTATATAAGAAAACTGGCAGAGAAAGAAGGAAAGTTTTATAAGTTCTCCCTCGAAATGCTCATAGAGATAGAATCTCTTATTGGGGAAAAAACCACCAGGTTCCTGGAAATCTATGAAGAGAAATTCAAAGAAGGAGAGAAATTCAGGGAGCTTGTAAAAAATTCCATACTAAATCTTTATTCAAGAAAAAAATTTGAACAGGTTATTGAGATTTACAATAATTGGGGAGAGGTTATCAAGCCAAAGGTTTTTGCAGCATACATAGGAGCCCTCTTAAGAGTGGGGAGAGAGGAAGAATCTTTCAGGGTTATATCACTGGAGAAAGACAAATTTTTTAAAGGTATTGGATATTTTAAAGTGGCTGAAAATTATGAGATAAAAAGTAATTACTGGAATGCTATAAAATTTTATAACAGAGCATTAAATTATCTGGAACAAGGAAGTGAATTCTTTCAAAGTATTTTTTTAAAGAAACTTTTACTCGAGGTTAAAGTTGGTAAAATACCGAATCTGAAAATTGCCTATAAAACTTTTTTGAAAAAATTTCCGGGTACAGAGAAAAAGTTGCCAATACTCAAAGAGATAGTTAATTATCTTTTGAAGGAGAAAAAGTTTGAGGAAGCTTTAATATACCAGAAGCAGATTTTTGAAATAGAGGGAAAAAGAGAAAATTTTAAAAACATGGCTAATACTGCCTATGAAGCAAAAAATAAGAATGTTATTGACTCTCTTTATTTTAATGCAGAGGAAGAATTTAAAGATATAGCGGGATTTTATAAGGGACTTTTCTCATACAGAGTGGAAAAAGATCCATTTTCCGCTATGGAAGTTTTTAAAGAGATTGCTGAAATAGAAAATAGATCAGAGTATGTAAAAGGTGCAAAGTATTATATTGGCGAGTTCTATAAATCACTTGGTAAAATTCAGGAATCAGAAAATATCCTGATAGACCTTATCCAGGGTGAAGATACGATTTCCTTTAAATCAGTTATTTTATTATCAGAGATTTTTAAAGAAAAGGGTAATCTGGATGAGATGGAGGAGCTTCTTGTAAAAACTTCTTTAAGGTGGGAAGATGAAAAAAAGGGACATATTCTTTTCAGGCTTGCTGAGGTTAAAGAGATAAAAAAAGAAACTGAAGATGCTAAAAATCTTTATCTCCTTTCAGCTGATTTTCTTTTCCCTTTTCTTGACTCCCTTTCTCTTGCTCTATATAGAGCTGCAAACCTTACAGATCTGAGAGAAGAAAAAAAAGCACTTCTGGAAAGAGCAAAAAACCTGGCAAGAAACCCTTTTCTTAAAAAAGAGATAGAAAAAAGTTTAATTGACTTGGAATAAAGAATGGTTTTATAATTAACTTCTATGAAAAAAAAGGATTTTAATTTTTCTGAGATTGAAGAAGCCCTTAAAGATGTGAAAAATGGAAAGATAGTTATTGTTGTGGACGATGAGGAAAGAGAAAATGAAGGGGATATGATAGTAGCAGCTGAAAAGGTTACCCCTGAGATAATCAATTTTATGGCAACCCATGCAAGGGGACTTATCTGTCTTTCTCTTACAAAAAAAAGATGTGATGAACTGAATATTCCTGATTTTACCACTCTCGCCCAAAACACTTCCAGAATGGAAACCCCTTTCTGTGCACCGATTGATGCAAAAAATGGTGTTACCACAGGTTCATCTGCCTATGATAGAGCCCATACGATTAAGGTTGTAATTTCTCCTGATACAAAACCCGAAGACATTGCAATTCCAGGTCATGTCTACACTTTAAGGTCTCATGAGGCAGGAGTTTTAAGAAGAGCAGGACATACAGAAGCCGCGGTGGACCTCGCGAGGCTTGCGGGTCTTTATCCCGCAGGGGTTTTATGTGAGATAATGGACGAAGATGGTAAGATGGCAAGATTGTCAAAACTTTTTGAGTTAGCAGAGAAATTTAATTTAAAAATAATTACAATCAAAGATCTTATAAAATACAGAATTAAAAGAGAAAGACTTGTAGAGAAAGTTGTTGAGACCCATATCCCTACCCCTTATGGTGACTTTAAATTGATTGTTTATGAAGATATAGTGGATAAAGAAGCTCACCTTGCCCTTGTAAAAGGAGATATAGAAAGGAAAAAAGATGTTCTTGTTAGAGTCCATTCCCAGTGCTTGACAGGCGATATATTTCATTCACTAAGATGCGATTGTGGGGACCAACTTGAGTTGGCCCTTGAAAAGATAAATGAAGAGGGTGAAGGTGTGCTTGTATATATGAGACAGGAAGGAAGAGGAATAGGTCTTTTAAACAAGTTGAAATCTTATGCGCTACAGGATAAGGGTTATGACACTGTTGAAGCAAATAAAATTCTTGGATTTCCACCTGATTTAAGAGATTATGGAATAGGTGCGCAGATTCTTGTTGACCTTGGTTTGAGCTCAATAAGGCTTATGACAAATAACCCATCAAAAATTGTTGGGCTTGAGGGCTACGGGCTCACAATAACCGAAAGGATACCTTTGAACACAAGTCCAAGAAGGGAAAATTTAAGCTATTTAAAGGCTAAAAGAGATAAACTTGGTCATATAATTGACAACTTAAAGGAGTTAAAATGAAAGAGTATAAGGGAGTTTTAAAGGCTGATAAATATAAGATAGGAGTTGTAGTATCAAGATTTAACGATTTCATAACAAAAAGGCTACTGGATGGTGCCATTGATGCCTTGAAAAGATACGGTGCAAAGGAACAAAACATAGACATTTACTGGACCCCTGGTTCCTTTGAAATCCCCTTTGTTTTGAATAAGATTGCTGAAAAAGATTATGATGGTTTTCTTGCTCTGGGATGTATTATAAAAGGGGATACTCCTCATTTTGATTATATAGCTACAGAGGCTGTAAAGGGAATTCAAAGGATTATGGATAGATATAAAAAGCCCATAGGTCTTGGAATTTTAACAGTTGAGGATATGGATCAAGCAATAGAACGAGCAGGTGGAAAAGCTGGGAATAAGGGAGAAGAGGCTGCTAAAACTCTTGTAGAATTACTTACTCTTCAAAACAGTATAGGTTGAGGCCAATTCTAATAAAAAACGCAAATCTTGTGGACCCTTTAAAAGGGATAAAGGAGAAATTTGATGTTTTAATTGAAGGCGAGTATATAAAAAAGGTCGCAAAGAAAATAAAAGCGAACAGAGCCGAGATAATAGACGCAAAAGGTAAACATCTTTTCCCTGGGTTTATTGACCTGCACACTCATCTAAGAGAGCCGGGTTATGAAGATAGAGAGGACATTTATACAGGTTCCATGGCAGGGGTACATGGAGGTTTTATTGGCCTGTGCTGTATGCCAAATACTAATCCTCCCCTTGATAATGCTGGTTTGATAAAATATATTAAGAATAAAGCAAAGCATCATGGAATACTTGATGTGTATCCGATCGGGACAATAACTAAGGGAAGAAAGGGTGAAACTCTTAGTGAAATAGGTGATATGGTTTCTGCTGGTGCTATTGCAGTTTCTGATGATGGGAACTGGGTTACAGATTCTCTTTTAATGAGGAGCGCACTTGAATACTCAATTGCCTTTGATGTGCCGGTAATTTCCCATTGTGAGGATGAATTTCTGGTTAAAAATGGCTCGGCTCACGAAAGTGCAGAAACGATTGCAAGAGGTATCCCTGGAAGACCGAGAGAGGCAGAAATTATAGCCATTTTTAGAGATATAACTCTTGCCCGTAAGACAGGTGGAAAACTTCATATTGCCCATGTTTCAACAAAAGAAGGCATTGAATTGATAGAAAAGGCAAAAAATGAAGGTTTAAATGTAACATGTGAGGTTACACCCCATCATATATCTTTAACCCATGAAACAATTTTTGAATATAATCCTGACGCGAAAGTAAACCCTCCTTTAAGAGAGGAGGAAGACAGAATAAAATTGATAAAAGCGATTAAAGAGGGAATTGTTGATTTTCTCGTAACCGACCACGCACCTCATTTAAAGGTTGATAAAGAAAAAGAATTTGAACTTGCACCTGCTGGTATTTCTTCCCTTGAAACAGCATTCTCAGTCTATTATGAAACCCTTGTTCTGAAAAACAATTTACCCCTTGAAAAACTTGCCTTTCTGCTCTCTTATAATCCTGCAAAATTTTTAAGGATTGATAGAGTGGGTAAAATAGAGGAAGGATATTACGCTTCTTTGACCCTTATAGATTTAAATAAAAAATGGAAATGTAATCCAAATAAATTTTATTCAAAGGGTAGAAATACACCTTTTAACGGGAAAGAAATGGTTGGTAAAGTCATTTATACATTTGTAAAAGGTAAAATGTTTTGCTTTGAACTGGATGAAAAAAAGGAGTAATTATGAAGGATAAAATTAAAAAGGCAGTGAACTATTTACTTAAAAACTTTGAAGGAGATGAACTAAATATAACCGTTTTAATGGAGAATAACAACCTCACAAGATTTTATGAATCCAGAATTCATCAAAACATGTCTATAAAAGGGGTTGAATTTGTGCTTTCCCTTGCAATTGGCAAAAAAGTTGGGATGTACTCATTTACAAAGTTTGATGAAGAGAACCTGAGAAACAGATTAAACAAGTTAAAGGAAATAACTTTGAATTCAAAAGAAATAGAAGAATTTGATGGTTTCTCACCTCCTTCTGAGATAAAGGATACTGATACTTTGAATGAGGAGACCTACAATTTTTCTGAGATGCAAAGAGCTGAGCTTGTGGAAAAAATTGTTAAAAATCTGGGTGATGCCATGGGTTATGGAATAGTAAGCACTGGTGGAAGTGATATTTTCTTATTTAATTCAAAAGGACTTTCTTTACATAAAAGGCAGAGCGATGCCCATATAACTATAACTGCTTGGAAGGGCGAACATTCTGGCTGGGCTGAAGGACATTCAAGAAAAATAGGTGATTTGAATCCTGAAAAACTTTCAGAAAGAGCAAGAAAAAAGGTTGAATTTGATTCAGAAAAGATAGAGTTGAAACCCGGGAATTACCCTGCTGTTCTTGAGTTCTCTGCTGTGAGTGAAGTTATAAGTTTTATGGGCTGGATAGGTTTTAGTGCCAAAACATACCACGAAAAAAGAAATTTTCTTGTTGGAAAACTTGGCAAAAAAATATTTTCAGATAAATTCACTATAATAGATGACCCTTTTAATCCAATGAATTTTAATTTCCCCTTTGATTTTGAAGGAAGCCCGAAAAGAAAAATAGAACTTGTCAATAAAGGAGTACCTGTAAATCTTGTTTATGATAGAAGAACAGCCAAAAAAGAAAATAAGGAAACAACAGGACATTGTGTTGGCATTCCCCCTTCAACATTCCCCTATCCTACTGCTATGGAAATGAAAGGGGGCAAAAAAACCTTTGATAAAATCATTCAGGAGACCGATTATGGTGTATATATAACGAGATTCCACTACACAAACATCGTTTACCCAATAAATTTTGTTTTAACAGGAATGACAAGAGACGGTACATTTTTAATAGAAAATGGCAAAATAACAAAACCTGTTAAAAATCTGAGATTTACTGATAGTTTCATAAAGGTTTTCTCTGAAATAGAAGATATAAGTAAAGAAAGAGAGAACATAGGTGGTGGAAATAGTTATGGTTTTAGGTTTCCTGCAGGAATTCTGGTTCCTGCTGTTAAGGTTAAATCAATAAGATTCTCAAGTGGAACAATTTTTTAAAGGAGGTTAAACAAAATGGATAAAATCTTAAAAACAGGTGTTTTTATCGTTATGATTGCGTGTGCTGGAACAAATCCCTATATAAGAACCGCTAAGATATACCACTCACAGAGAAATTTCCAGGCTCTTAAGGACATGTGTGAGGAGTGGGTTCGGGATGAACCTACTAATCCGGATGCATACCTCTGGCTCGGAAGATCTTATGCATTCATGAATAAATTCATTGAAGCAGCAAATAGCTTTAAAAAAGGACTCTCTCTTGCACAGGATAGACCTAAGTACCTGAAAGAATTCAATGAAATACCTACTACCTATTACAATGCAGGAATTTTATATAATCAAATAGATTCTGTTGATAAGGCAATTGATTATTTCAACCTCTCTTATTCCCTCGATTCAACAAGAGTGGAACCATTACTCTATATTTCCAGCCTTTATCAGAAAAAAAATGACACAGAAAATGCAAAAAAGTATATAAAAATGGCTTATACCAAAAATCCTCGTAATCCAGATGCTCTTTATTTTTACGCTCTTTTTATAAAAGACGAAAAACCAGAAGAAGCAGAAAAGGTTTTAAATAAGCTTATTGGCATTGAAAAAGACAAACCAAGAGGTCATTCTCTTCTTGGAGAAATTTACATTTTTAAAAAAGAATATAAAAAGGCAATTCCCCTCCTTAAAAAAGCCTATGAACTTGATACAACTAATCTGGATAATTTTTATAACTATTCCTTTGCTCTTTTACAGGCAGGAGAAACAAAATCCGCAATAGCGAATCTTGAAGCCTTAAAAAAGAAAAAAGCAGATGACCCTAATCTATATTTCCTTCTTGGAAGCGCCTACGAAGAAATAGGTGATTTAAAGAATGGGTTGAGCAATTATGATACTGCGATTGCATTGGATCCCGAGAGAATTGATTTTTTGAAAGCAAAAGCATCACTTCTCGTAAAAATAGGAAAACAAAACGAGGCTTACAAAGTTCTTTTAAAAATTAAAGAACTGGAAAAAAAGAAATGAAAAGAGATTTCCTTTCAATTTTTGATTTAAGCAGAGAAGAGCTATTCTATGTGCTTGAGAAGGCACAAGAGTTTAAAAAAAATAAAGATTTTGAGCCGGTTTTAAAAAATAAGTTCTTTGCTCTTATATTTGAGAAACCTTCTTTAAGAACAAGGGTGAGTTTTGAGACTGGTATAAGAAAATTAGAAGGCAATTGTTTGTACCTTGCTCCTGGTGATATAAAAATGGGGGCAAGAGAATCTGTAAAAGATATAGCAAAGAATCTTGAAAGATGGATAGATGGAATAATCTCAAGGGTTTTTTCTCATAAATCCCTGAAAATTCTTGCTGAAAATTCAAAAATACCTGTTATAAATGCGCTTTCAGATCTGGAACACCCCTGCCAGATTCTTGCGGATTTGCAAACAGTTTATGAATACTCAAACAGTTATGAAGGACCCCTTGCTTTTGTTGGTGATGGTAATAATGTCTGTAATTCTTTAATTTTAGCCTTTGCTTTAACAGGTGGAAAGATAAGAGTTGCAACACCAGAAGGATATGAGCCTCGAGAGGAAATCGTTAATAAAGCTTCTGAAATGGCTAAAAGGACAGGTGCTGACATAAATATAACTAATGACCCTCATGAGGCAGTGAAGGATGCGAAATTTATATATACAGACGTATGGGCATCAATGGGTTGGGAAGATGAAGCAGAGGAAAGAAAAAAAATTTTTAAAGATTACCAAGTAAATATGGATTTGATTGGAAAAGCACCACAGGGTGTATATTTTATGCACTGCCTTCCTGCACATAGAGGAGAAGAGGTTAGTGATGATGTTCTGGAGGCAGATTTTTCAATAGTTTATGAACAGGCAGAGAATAGGATGTGGGCACAGATGGGCTTGTTCTGTCTTTTATATGGTGAAAAAAGGAGAACTAAAAGATGAAGGAGTATAAGAATTATATAGATGGGAAATGGGTTTCTTCAAAATCAGGAAAAACCTTTGAGAACAGAAATCCTGCAAACTGGGACGATGTTATAGGCACATTTCCCCTCTCAACAAAAGAAGATGTTAATACCGCTGTAGAATCTGCAAAAAAAGCATTTAAACACTGGTCAAGGGTTCCAGCTCCTAAAAGGGGAGAAATTCTCAGGAAATCAGCAGAAATACTTGTTGAAAGAAAAGAAGAAATCTCAAAACTTCTTGCAAGGGAAAATGGTAAGATTATGAAGGAAGCAAGGGGTGACACCCAGGAGGGAATTGACACTGCCTTTTATGCATTCGGTGAAGGCAGAAGGCTTTTTTCATTCACAACACCTTCAGAACTTAATGATAAATTCTGTCTTACATTCAGAAGACCTGTTGGGATATTTGGAATAATAACTCCATGGAATTTTCCAATAGCACTCCCTGCATGGAAAATTTTCCCTGCTCTTTTAGCCGGTAACACGATGATCTTTAAACCTCCATCAGATGCACCTGGCTGTGCTTATGAACTTGTTAAAACACTTGAAGAAGCAGGAGTTCCTGAAGGAGTTATAAATCTAATTTTTGGTTCAGGCAGTGAAGTTGGTGAGGCAATTCTAACACACCCTGACATTGATGGAATTGCATTTACAGGCTCTTCAGAGGTTGGAGCAAGGATAGCAGAAGTTGCGGGTAAGACCCTTAAAAAGATTTCCCTTGAACTGGGTGGTAAAAATGCAGAAATTGTTATGGATGATGCAAATTTAGAACTTGCCCTTGAAGGTGCAATATGGGGAGCATATGCAACAGCGGGACAGAGATGCACTGCAACTTCAAGAATAATTGCTCATGAAAAGGTTTACGATGAGTTTCTTGAAATGTTTATTGAGAAAGCAAAAAGCCTAAAAGTAGGGAATCCCCTTGATGAAAGTACTGAGATGGGTCCTGTTATAAATGAAGGTCAGTTAAACAAGATACATGAGTATGTTGAAATAGGTAAAAAAGAAGGAGCAAATCTTGTTCTTGGTGGAGAGAGATTAAAAGGAGATGCATGGGATAAAGGGTGGTTTTATAAACCCACAGTTTTTGCGGATGTTGAACCCAATATGAGAATCGCGCAGGAGGAAATTTTTGGACCTGTTGTTGCCTTCCTTAAAGTTAAAGATTTGAATTCAGCAATAGAAGTTTTAAACAATACAAAATATGGGCTTTCATCATCCATTTACACTCAGGATGTTAACAACGCAATGAAGGCAATTGAAAGAATTGAGGCAGGAATAACATATATAAATGGACCAACAATTGGTGCTGAATGCCATCTTCCATTTGGAGGAGTTAAAAATACAGGAAATGGACATAGAGAAGGAGGATGGACAGTTTATGAGATATTTACTGAGATAAAGACAGTTTATATAGATTATTCTGGGAAACTTCAAAAAGCACAGATAGATACATGGGAAACAGGCGGGTAATGGAGTAAAATATGAGAAAACCAGTGATAAAAGTTACGCCTCCTGGTCCAAAGGCAAAAGAATATTTAAAAAAAGATTCAAAGTATATTTCCCCTTCTTATACAAGAGTTTATCCCCTTGTTGTTGAAAAGGGTAAAGGCTCTTGGATATGGGATGTTGATGGCAATAAATATCTTGATATGAACGCAGGAGTTGCTGTATGTGCTACTGGTCATGCTCATCCTGAGATTTTAAAAACCGTAAAGGAACAGACCGAGAAATTAATCCACTATTCAGGAACAGACTTTTATTATACACCTGAAATTGACCTTGCTGAGAAACTTGCTGAAATAACACCCGGCGGCAAAAATAGAAAAGTTTTCTTTTCAAATTCAGGTGCGGAATCAATTGAGTGTGCTTTAAAGCTTGTAAGATATCATACCAATAGACATTACTGTATTGCCTTTTATGGATCCTTTCATGGAAGAACAATGGGAGCACTTTCTTTAACAGCATCAAAACAGATTCAAAGAAAAGGGTTTTATTCTCTTGTTCCCGGAGTTTATCATGTTTATTACCCTTATTGTTACAGATGCCCTTTTAACCTTTCCTATCCTGAATGCAATTTTTATTGTGTTAGTATAATTGAAGAAACCCTTTTTAGAAAAGTTTTACCACCGGAAGAGGTTTCAGCAATATTTTTTGAACCTATTCAGGGCGAGGGAGGATATATAGTTCCACCAGATGGCTATTTTGAAAAACTAAAGGAATTATCAGATAAATACAACATTTTACTTGTGGATGATGAGATTCAGACAGGTATGGGAAGAACAGGTAAATTTTTTGCAATTGAACACTGGGGTATAATTCCGGATATAGTCACTGTGGCAAAGGGTATTGCCTCTGGATTTCCATTAGGTGCCTGTATAGCAAAATCGGGTATAATGAATTGGAAGCCAGGTTCCCATGCTTCAACCTTTGGGGGAAATCCTGTCGCTTGTTCTGCCGCATTAAAAACAATTGAACTACTTGAAATTGGATTAATTGAAAATGCAAAAAATGTGGGAAAACATTTCCTTAGGCTTTTAAAAGAACTTGAAAAAAAATATGACATAATAGGAGATGTCAGAGGAAAAGGTCTTATGATAGGTGTGGAGATTGTCAAAGATAAGAGTTCAAAAATAAAAGATAAAAAGAAAAGGGATGAGATAATTCATAGATGTTTTGAAAAAGGGCTTTTAATTCTTGGTGCAGGGGAAAATGTCATCAGATTCTGTCCACCTCTTATAATTTCAAAAGAAGAAATAGAGACAGGGACATATATTTTTGAGGAAATCATTAAAAGTGTGTCTTAAAAAACCTTTTTATCCCCAAAAACCTTAAAAATAGAAGTTTTATAACAAGGAAAAATGCCTCAAATACTATCTTTTTTGACATTTTTGAAATACCTACTCTTCTTTCAATAAAAATTATAGGATATTCTGTAACTTTATACCCTTTCTTTTTTGCATAAAAGGTCGTTTCTATTTGAAAGCCATAACCTTCTGCATTTATTTTTTCCCATGGAAGGTTTTCAAGAACTTCTTTTTTCCATGCCTTAAATCCACCTGTTAAATCTCTCACAGGAATACCTGCCATCACTCTTGCATAAACATTTGCAAAATATGAAATCAATAGTCTTTTTATAGGCCAGTTAACAACACTTACACCGTTTGTGTATCTTGAACCTATAATAACATCATATCCTTCATTTATCTTTTTAATAAGTTCGGGCAAAACTTGAGGGTCATGAGAAAAATCAGCATCCATCTGAATTACAATATCATAATTTTTCTCTACACCCCATTTAAAGCCTGTCTTGTAAGCTCTTCCGAGCCCCTCCTTCTTCTCCTTTAAAATAAGATTTACCCTTTTTTCTTCCCTCATTATTTTTTTAACTATTTCCGAGGTTCCATCGGGTGAATTATCATCAACTATCAGAATATTTGCAGAGGGGACAAATTTAAAAATCTCTTTTATTATATCCTCTATATTGTCTCTTTCATTGTATGTGGGAATAACAACAAGGACTTTCATTTTACAACAGAAAATTTAAAGTATCCCCTTTTGCCAGGAAATTCCCATCTCAAAATATAAACACCAGAACCTATGCCACCAAAGTTCATATTAAACTCATTGTATTCACCGCCTGTTACATAGAATTTATCAGCTCTGAGTTTTATCCCTGAAAATGTCCAGATTTCTGCTTTTAAATAGCCTGAATTTTCCATAAATACCCTTAATGTTGCATTGCTACTTTTTACAATTGATGGGTATATGTATACCCTTTGTTTTTCCTGTCTTGAACCAGGGGTTAGATGAAACCTTATCCAGGATGTGTTTTGATTATCATACCCGGTTTTCGGAAAAATTGCAGAATCAATCATTGTGTTAAATACATGCAGTTCTCCTGTAGTGCTGAAAATGGCAATTTCATATCTATTATCACTATTGGCATCTGTTAATATTGCATTTCCTGTTCCATTGTTTGCAAAGTGTAATGGGAAATAGGGATTCTGTGTCATATCTTCATAAATATGGGAAAGTTTTAAAGAATCTGCGTAGGAAATTGAAACTTTATTATTCACAATAAATGTCAGAGGAACCAGATAGGGTGAAATAAGGGTATCTCTTTTAATTCTAAAAGGAAATTCATTTACATAACTGCCATTGTGATTTAAAAGGATTAAACTATCATCTTTTATAAAAGATATCTCAAAAAATCCGTCCCTGTCAAAATCGCATGCGGAAATGGATGTGAATCTTCCTGTTCCAATGTGTTTCTGAGCTTCAACCTCACCATTTGTATTTATAATATAAAATTTACCGTCACCTCTTAAAAGGGCAATCTCGTACTTGTTATCAGAATCAAAATCTCCTGACAAAGGCAGAGAATATGTATTTAAAAGAGTTGGTTCCAGGGCAGGGAATCCCTGCTTTTCGTTTAAATCTTTATCTATAACATGCAGAACACCATTCTGGCTTAAAATTACAAGATAGTTTTTCCCATTTTCCTGAAAAACACTCATACCCGCGGGTGCATTTCCTGAAAAGAAAGTATTGTATCCAATGGTTAAAGGGTTTAAAATATATGTATTTCCATCCTCGCATCCAAAAATTATATCATTATTTCCATCAGCATCAAAATCATAAATCAGAGGAGGAGTTGTTATTTTTGCAAAAGACAGAGGAAATCCTGGAAATTGTTGTGGATTTGATGTAAGTGAATAAGCCCTTAAATATCTGTCCGTAGCCAGAACAATTTCATAAATTCCATCTCCATCAAAGTCAAAAAATACAGGGGGGAATTTGATTTCTTCCTGAGAAAAATCAATGTATGGAACAGAGCCATAATTTGTTCCGTCATTATTCAAAACATACATCTTACCTCCACTTAAAGTATCGCCATAAAAATCAAAGGTAAGAGTTCCTGTAAGTATAAATTCACCACTTCCATCAGAGTTTATATCAAGAAAGTTTATAAATGTTTCTTTAAAATTGTATCCCGCGTGATTGAAAAATGTGTCAGGAACAAGAGGGAAAGGTGCAAGATAAACATTTCTCCTGTATCTGAAAGTCATAAATTCTCCTGTATCCGATGAAATCTCAGATATTTCTATAAATGATTTTCCACCATTCCAGCTCTCAGAGGAAGGGTTTGTAAAAGGACCGAACTTATCATTTGCTTCTAAATAGAATGGGTCATGAGGAGAACCAAACCATGTATAGGGATATTCTGTCCATTTATCTAAATCCTGAATTCCATCAGCTTCTTCAAGGTCAACCCCCTTATGAATGTCATTTGAATTAACCTCCCAGAAATAATTATAAACAATGTTTTCATCTATATGCCAAACTAAAAGCCCACCATGAGGCAATGTAAAATCATAATTCCCATAAGGTGATATTAAAACTCCGCCTTTTTTAAAATATTTTAAAGAATCGTACAAATCAATTTTCCTAAACTCACATAAAAAGTATTCCCTAGCATCAATTGGAAGCATCAAAATTCTAAGCCCATAAATAGAATCCGGAAGATAATTTACTGTATCGGAAACATAAGGAGTTGCAGGATAAATATTTATTATAGAATCAAATCCAGAACCCTGAATTGTATCTATTAACCCATCAAGAAAACCAAATCCCCATAAATATCCCGCAGGATTCTGCCATGCAGAAGGGTCAAAGTATCTTCTCGGCATAAATCTCATTATATAGTCTATCCATAATCTTGTCCATGCACCATAAAAAGTTGGTATTATTCCGGATATTCTCATTGTATCACCATCTGGTGTTTTTGCAACAATCTCAGCCCATCCGCCGGAACCCGCTATGTCCCATGCCCCAACTCCTGTTGACCTTCCATAAATATCGTACAGGTCCGTTAAATAAAAGGCATCGTGACCGAACTCGTGAAATAAAAGTCCCTGCAATGTTGCGAAAAGCCCATCCTGAGAACCTGTTTCAGGAAGTATAATTCCTCCTGAAATTGAATCTGACTGATTGTTTAATAAAATATAAGGTGAACCTAAATAATATTCAAGTGCACCCTGAGGGATTGTTACAGTTGCAATATCAAAAGGAGTATTCCATAAAACATCTGTTTGCCATGTGCTTCCAGCATGAAATATAATTACAACATCTTTTATTCCTTCAAGATGGTCCCTTATACCGTTATTATTCAGGTCGTCAAAATCAATTGTTGTATCCTGATCAGCAACAAATAATGCATCCTGTAAAAGTCTTACAAGACCTATATCAAAATTCAAAGTATCCCCATAATACTTCATCTTGTAGGGCAGAATATAAAAGGAGTCATTTAAATCAGGTTTTACTGTATATTCTATCTTTATTTTACCGTAAGAATTTGCAGAAATATAACTTTTTAATGTAGATAATTGATTTTCAAAATATTTCTTATCATGGGGAGGGTCATAGAAAAGGGTCGTTGTATCACCGAGCGAATCGCCATTACCTACCAAATTAAACCATCCATTTCCTGTTGTTAAAGGGTCATCAGGCTCTTCCTTCTGAAAACCCACCCTTATCGCAAGTATATGAATGTGAGCAGTATCTCCCTGTCTTCCTTCTATATTTAATTTACCCCTTTCGTAAAGTTCTTTAAGTTCTAAAATTTTTTTAACATTTTGAATCTGGAATTTTAAAAATCTCTTTCTAACCATTATATCTTTTTTCAATGCGGTTTCTGATTTTTCCGAAGGTAATGTTCTTAAAGGATAGGAAATTCCTTTAAAAAAAATCCCTGAAATAAAAATAAATAATATAATCTTTTTCATGAGTTAAGAATTATAAGAGTTTAATTTAAAAAAGTTCAAACAACTATAATACCTTAAACTTCAAAAAATCATTTTCCCAGAACCATCTTTTTTACAATTTTAGATTTACCTGTTCTCAAAATATAAAAGTAAATTCCGGCTGAAATTCCCTTACCCTTTCTATCTTTACCATCCCACAGAACTTTATAATTTCCTGCCTCCTGAATTCTGTTAACAAGTGTTTTAACGAGATTACCTGCGACATCATATATCTGAAGACTTACTTTTACTCTCTCAGGTAATACATGTTGAATTGAAGTGGAAAATCTAAAAGGGTTTGGTGAATTTTGTGTAATTGTATTTCTATCCGCATTTATTTGATTTACAGGATATTCCCATACAGTAATTCCATTACGCGAGTTGAAGGCAATTATATTCTCTGCTATTAAGTTTTCCTTAAAAGTCAAACATTAGTTGATTTTAAAAAGCCTGAATGATTATAATAAACTTTTAAAATTTAAAAATGAGGGTATTTTTTAAATGAAAAATTTAAAAATAGGGGTTATAGGAACAGGAAGGGTAGGTCTTGTTACTGCAGTAGGGTTTGCGGATAAGGGATTTCTTGTATGGGGAGTTGATAGTGACAGAGAAAAAATTGAAAAATTAGAAAACAAAGAGGCACCCTTTTACGAACCCGGTCTTGATGAGCTTATAAAAAAAAATTTTGATAAACTTCATTTTACAGAAGAAATCAAGAATGCTGTCTCAAACTGTGATATCCTTTTTATATGCGTTGGGACACCTCAAAAGGAAGATGGTTCTGCTGACCTTTCTTATGTAGAAGAAGTTACAAGGCAAATTGCAGGATGTCTTGATAAATATATTTTAATTGTTGAAAAATCAACCGTTCCTGTGAAGACCGCTGAGTGGATTAAAAAAGTTATGAGACTTTATCTTAAAAAGAATGTTGAATACGATGTTGCATCAAATCCAGAGTTTTTAAGAGAGGGAAAGGCTGTTTATGATTTTATGTATCCTGATAGAGTTGTGATAGGGGTTGAAAGTAAAAGAGCCAGAAATATTTTGCTTGAAGTGTATCAGGATTTTAATTCTGAAATTGTTGTAACTGACATCAAAACAGCTGAAATAATAAAACATGCATCCAATGCATTCCTTGCAACAAAAATTTCTTTTATAAACATGATTTCTGATTTATGTAATAAAGTTGGAGCGGATGTTGATGAAGTTGCATATGCTATGGGGCTTGATAAGAGGATAGGTAAAGAATTCTTAAAAGCAGGCATAGGATACGGGGGCTCCTGTTTTCCAAAAGACATTAAGGCTTTTAAAAGAATTGGTGATGAGTATAAACTTGATTTTTCTTTACTTGAATGTGTTGACAGGATAAATGCCCAGAGACCTTTAAAGTTTTTTGAAAAGGTTAAAAGTGCTCTCTGGAGTGTCAGGGGGAAAACTTTATGTGCTTGGGGATTGTCTTTTAAGCCAGATACTGATGATATAAGAGAGGCACCAAGCATAAAAGTAGTAAAGATACTCAGTGATGAAGGGGCCATTTTAAACCTGTATGACCCAAAAGCAATCCCTGAATTTAAAAAGGTTTTTCCTGAAGGTGGAAGAATAAGGTATTTTAGTTCACCCTATGATGCTGCAAAAGGTTCGCACGCAATTTTAATTTTAACAGAATGGGATGAATTTAAAAATATAGATTTTGAAAAGCTTAAATCCCTTGTTGAGGTGCCAATAATTGTTGATGGTAGAAATGTATTTAAAAAAGAAGATGTTGCTAAAAAGGGATTTTCTTATTATCCTGTGGGGAAGCCTCCATGCGAATCCTTTTGACAGGTGCATGTGGATTTATAGGTTCACACATTGCTGAAAGATTTTTAAAAGAGGGGAGCGAAGTTCTGGGTGTGGACAATCTTCTAACAGGGAGAAAACAAAATCTTGAAATCCTTTCAGGATACAAAAACTTTGAATTCAAAAAAATAAATATCGAGGATTTCAGAATAAACAGGGAGTTCGATTTAATTCTTCATCTTGCATCCTGCGCATCCCCAAAAGATTATATGGAATATCCCCTTGAAACAATGAGTGCCAATTCAAAGGGGACATGGAATTTACTTGAGAGTATAAAAGGTAAAAAAACAAGGTTTGTTTATGGTTCAACATCTGAGGTTTATGGAGACCCTCTTGAGAGTCCTCAAAAGGAAGAATACTATGGAAATGTGAATCCTGTGGGTAAAAGAAGTGTATATGATGAGTCAAAGAGATTTGGTGAGGCACTATGCATGGCATATTACCGAAAATTTAATCTGGATATAAGAATAATAAGAATTTTTAATACATATGGACCTAGAATGAAGATGGATGACGGAAGGGTAATACCCAATCTTATAACACAGGCGCTCAGAAATAAAGATTTGACAGTTTACGGTGATGGAAATCAAACAAGAAGTTTCTGTTACATAGAAGATATGGTTGAGGCAATTTACAGGGTATGCACAAAGGAAAATTTAAATGAAAGAATCTTAAATCTTGGAAATCCCAATGAAATTAAAATAATTGATGTTGCAAATATAATTTTGAAACTTACCTCATCCAGCTCAGGTATAAAATTTTTACCTCTGCCACCTGATGACCCCAAAAGAAGATGTCCTGTAATAGAGAAGGCAAAAAAGGAAACAGGATGGGAACCTATTACCTCTTTTGAAGATGGTTTAAAAAAAACAATAGAATATTTTAAAAATTTTGTTTGAAAAGGAGGAACCGTTTATGGAAGTTTTAAATTATGATATAATTATAGTTGGCACAGGTCTTGCAGGTTTAAGAGCAGCAGTTGAAATTTGTAGAAAAAATAGCAAAGTAAAAGTAGCTCTAATTTCAAAAGTTCAGATAATGAGGTCTCATTCGGTTTGCGCAGAGGGTGGAACCGCTGCGGTTTTGCATCCAGAAGATGGAGACAGTTTTGAACTTCATGCATGGGATACAGTTAAAGGAGCAGATTTTCTCGCTGACCAGGATGTGGTGATGCATTTTGTTAAAATATGTCCGGAAGAGATGTATCTCCTTGACCACTGGGGGATACCCTGGTCAAGAAAAGAAGATGGGAAGATAAACCAGAGACCCTTTGGAGGACACACATATCCCAGAGCAACTTTTGCAGAAGATAAAACTGGCTTTTTTGAAGTGCAAACCTATTATGATAGGCTCCAGATGTATGATAACTGGGACAGATTTGAAGAGGTTTTTGTAACAAAACTATTTATTGAAGATAGCAGATTTCATGGTCTCTTTGCCTATGATATGATTAAAGGTAAATTCCTTGTGCTTAAAGGCAAGGCAGTTATAATGGCAACAGGTGGTGGGGGAAGAATATACGCATTTACAACCTTTTCTCATACAGTAACAGGCGATGGACTTGCCCTTGCGTACCGGGAAGGTATACCATTGAGAAATATGGAATTCATGCAATTTCATCCTACAGGTCTTATTCCATCAGGAATTTTGATGACAGAGGCTTGCAGAGGAGAAGGAGGTCAGTTAAGGAACAATAAGGATGAAAGATTTATGGAAAAATATGCGCCCGACAAGATGGAACTTGCACCAAGGGATATAATTGCAAGAGCAGAAATGACCGAAATTCTTGAAGGAAGAGGATTTAAAGGACCTGATGGACTTGATTATATTCATCTTGATTTAACCCATCTTGGAAGGGAAAAAATTCTCGAAAGGCTTCCCCTTATAAGAGAGGTTACAATGAGCTATATAGCTCTTGACCCCATAGAAAAGCCAATACCTGTGCGTCCTGCTCAACATTATACAATGGGAGGAATTGATGTTAACATAGATGGAAGAAGTAAGATTCCAAACTTATTTGCAGCGGGTGAGGTTGCATGTAATGGTCTTCATGGTGCAAACAGGCTTGGAACAAATTCAACTGCTGAATGCATTGTATGGGGCAGGATAACAGGTGAAAAAGCACTTGAATTTATTGAAGGTGAAAAATTTAAACCAGAAATTCCCGAAGGTAAAATAAAGGATGAGGAAAAAAGACTTAAAAAACTTATGGAAAAGGATGGTAAGGAAAGTATATACCAGTTAAGAAAGGAATTAAGACAGACAATGGATAAGTATGTGGGTGTTTTTAGAGATGAAGATGGACTAAAAACAGCAGTAGACAAAATAAGAGAGATAAAAGAAAGATTTAAAAACATAAAGGTCAGTGATTCAAGTATGTATTACAATACAGATCTAACAACCGCCCTTGAACTTGAAAACATAATAGATGTTGCAGAGGTTGTTGCGGTTGGTGCTCTTGAAAGAAAAGAATCAAGAGGGGCTCATGCAAGAAGGGATTACACAAAGAGGGATGATGAAAATTACCTGAAACACACTGTTGCGGAATATACACCAGAAGGACCAAAAATTTCTTACAGAGATGTTAAAATTACAATCTGGAAACCTGTTGAAAGAAAATATTAATTTAAAAGGGGGTTTAAATGTTTAAAAACAAACAAGGGATTAAAGGATGGTTTTATTTGAAAGGTGCAAACTTTGAAAGATACCTTTATACTCTTCACAGGATAACAGGTTTTATTCTTGTTCTCTATATAACCGTGCACATCATTCTAATGGGCTCAAGAGCTTTTTCTGAAACAGCATGGAGAAACACTCTTTCCTTTATAGGCATAACTTTTGAAGATAGTGTTTATCATATAAATCCAGTAGTCCATTTTTTTGAATACCTTCTTGTTCTTGCAATTCTTTTCCACGCTCTAAATGGCATAAGACTTATTTTAACAGAGCTCGGTTTCTTCATAGGAAAACCAAGGAGACCCGAATATCCTTATGTGAGTTACTCCATAGCCCGTCCCAGACCCCTTATGATATTCCTCATGATAATTGCATTATTTTTTGCTGTAATCGGCATATATGAGTTCTTTTTAGTTCATTAGGGAGGTGAGTAATGAAGGAAACAAGATTATGGATTTTACATCTTTTTTCAGGCTTTGTTATATTCTTCCTTTTACTCTGGCATATTCTTTATATGCATTACCCTGTTATAATGAAAGGACTTAATTTTGGGGTTAATCTTCCGTTAATGTTTTCACAGGTTATTTCAAGAGCAAAATCTTCTGGTTTTAAAATTGCTTATACGGTATTCTTAGTATTTGCCCTTTATCATGGATTTTACGGATTAAAAAATCTCTTAATTGAAACAAAATGGGGTAAGAAGGCAGAGATTCTTATTGCATTTCTTTTATCAATTGTGGCAATTTTTCTTTTTATATACGGTGTAATTACAACCTTTAAAATCGGAGGTTAAAATGAAAGAGATTAAATTTAAAGTTTTTAGATTCGACCCTTCAAAAGATAAAAATCCATATTTTAAAGAATACATTGTTCCTGTGAAAGAAGGCATGACCGTCCTTGATTCCCTTATTTACATAAAGGAAACCCTTGACCCTACTCTTTCAATGAGATATTCCTGCAGGATGGGCATATGCGGTTCATGTGGAATGATTATAAATGGTAAACCCGAACTTGCATGCCATACACAAGTTCTTGAACTAAAATCCGATAAAGTAAAGGTTGAACCCACCCAGAATCTCTCTGTAATAAAGGACCTTGTCCCTGATTTAAGACCTTTTTTTGAAAAACACAGAAACATAATCCCCTATATAATAAGATATGACAGGGAGGAAATGGAAAAACCATCAAGGGAATATAAGCAGACACCTGAAGAACTTCTTGAATTTCTCCAGTTTTCTTACTGCATAAAATGTGGGTTGTGCATAAGCTTGTGTCCCACATGTTCTACTTATGATGATTTTCTCGGTCCTTTTGTTTTAGCCCAGGCTTACAGGTATTCGGCTGATTCGCGTGATGCAGGATTTGAAGAAAGACTTAAGATAATAGATAAAACCCATTCCCTTCCAAACTGCCATTTTGCAACAGGATGCTCTGCTGCATGCCCCAAGGGAGTTGACCCTGCCCTTGCAATTCAGTTTCTTAAGAAAATAGCAGTATTAAAATCTTTTGGAGTATTTAAAAGGAAACCTGCAGAAATAGCACCCCCACCACCCAAAGTCTCTTCCAATAAGGATAAATACCCTTCTGCACCAAAGCCGACGGTTTAAATTGTTTAAAGATGAATTGATAGTTCTTTTAACAGCTGCACTCCCGATATCAGAATTAAGGGGAGCAATCCCTTTAGCAATCTTAAAGTTCAATTTCCCTTTATGGAAGGCATTTTTGATCTCAATTCTTGGAAATGTATTGCCCGTAATTCCTTTAATCCTTTTTCTTGGTCTATTTGAAAAATTTTTAGAAAAAATCCCTTTATTAAACAGAATTTTCAACTTTTTTAAAATCAGGGCGTTAAAGAGTAAAAAAATCATTGAAAAATACGAAATTCTCGGAATTTATCTTTTTGTTGCAATACCCCTTCCCTTTACAGGTGCATGGACAGGATGTTTACTTGCTTATATCTTTATGACACCGCCCTTTCAAACATTTATTGCTGTTTTATCAGGAATTTTAACCGCAGGTGTAATTGTAAGCACAATTTTACTTGTGGGAATAAAATGGGGGATTTTTGCAGGTATTTTATTCGGAGGTCTGCTTCTCCTTATACTTAATTTCTTGATAAGATGAATGTGATTTTAATTTCAAATTTAATCTTCCAGTTTACGGTTGGTGAAACCCTTGTTTACCATGTTTATTATGGATTTATGGGTGCGGGTATTGCCTATGTTGGAATTCCCGAAGTGGTTGAACACAGAGGAACTCCCTGTTATCGTGTTATTGCAAGGGGACATACAAACAAGTTTTTCTCATTCATTTACAGGGTTGATGACAGAGTTGAGTCCTATATAGATACATTCAGTTTCAGAACAATAAGGTATGAAAAACATTTAAGAGAGGGAACCGATAAAAGGGATGAGTATTCAGAATTCTATCCTGATTCAGGCTATGTTATATATTCAAGAGGTGATACTGTTCCCCTTGCTGACAGTGCCCTTGATGTTGCGGGAATTCTTTTTCTAATAAGAAGAATTGACTTAAAAGTTGGTGATACAATCCCTGTTAATTTGCATGTTGATAAAAGAAACTGTAAATTAAGGATATTTGTTGAAAAAGAAGAATTAGTAAAAACAGGAATAGGAAAAAGAAAAGCTTATCTTTTAAGACTTATAACTGACGAGGGAGATTGCGGAGGAAAATCAGGGCTTGAGACAATTTTTGGAGCAAAGGGTGGGCTTGAAGTATGGATTTCAAAAGATGAAGAAAGGTTGATTTTAAAACTTTCAGCAAGGGTGTTTTTCGGCTCAGTAAGAGCAGTTCTACAGGAGGTGAGAAAATGAAGGATGTGGGAGGCGGTTTTTACATAGAGTCCTTTTTTCAAAAGCATTTGTTTCACTATAAAATAAAAAAGTGGATTTTAAGAAAAAAAACAAAGTATCAACTGGTTGATATATGTAATTTAGAGTTTTTTGGGAAAACAGTTTTTCTTGATGAAAAAATGCAGTCAGCAGAAGTTGATGAATTTATATACCACGAGGTGCTTGTTCATCCCGCAATGCTTTTACATGGAAATCCAGAAGAAGTATACATAATAGGAGGAGGTGAGGGTGCAACACTGAGAGAGGTTTTAAAGTATAATGTTAAAAGATGTGTAATGTGTGATATAGATAAAGAATTTGTTGAAATATGCAGAAAACATCTTCCTGAATGGCATAAAGGCAGTTTTAATGATAAAAGATTAGAAATTCTTTTTGAAGATGCAAGAACGAATTTAGAAAAAAGTAATGATAAGTTTGATGTTATTATTTCTGATTTAACAGAACCTGTTGAGGGAGGTCCATCCGGGCTTTTATTTACTGTTGAGTTTTATGAAACTCTTAAAAAAAGACTCAAAGACGGCGGAATTTTAGCGGTTCAAGGGAGCAGCACTGTTCCCTATTACAATGTGTTTTTCTCATGCCTTTATAAAACCCTGAGGCAAGTATTTTCCTTTACTGCACCCTATGAGGCTTTTATTCCTTCCTTTAACATGTCATGGGGATTTTTCATAGCATCGGATAAAAACTTTTTTAAAGAAATAGAGTGCGAGATGTTTGAATTAAAAATAAAGGAAAAAAATATATTTGAGAAACTTTTATTTTTAACACCTCCCTATCTTGAAAAAATCTTTATAATTCCTAAAAATTTGAAAAAGGATATTGAGGAAAAGGGGAAAATTTTAAAAGATGATAAACCCTTTGTCTGGGAAAAAGAAGGATGAAAATAATTCAACATTTCTTCTTTTATCCTTTTGTCAATAAAATACAACTCTAAAACCCTTAATAGAGTATTTTATGTATATCATAGATTTTTCTTAAGATTTTAAATAGGGTAATTTGTTTTTTTGTCAAATTGATTTTATTTACCTTATAATAATTTTATGCTAAAATATAAAATTCTTGTTGTGGATGATGATAAAGAGCAGGCAGAAACCCTTTCATCCCTTTTAAATAAAGAAGGTTATGACTCAAAGTCTGCAACCGATGAAGGAAAAGCAATCTATCTTTATCAGAGGGGATATAGATTGGTTCTTATGGATTTAAAAATGCCTAAGATTTCAGGAATAGAACTTATGGAGAAAATGAAGGAAATTCAAGATGGAATTTTTATATTTATAACCGCTCACGGAACAATACCATCAGCAGTCAGTGCAATAAAAAAGGGTGCCTTTGACTATCTCACAAAACCGGTTGATATGGAAAATCTTTTAAAAATTATAAAAAGGTCTATTGAATTTTATGAACTAAAAGAGGAAAACATAAGGTTAAAGGAAGAATTGAAATACTACGAAAAGGAAAAGGTAATAGTTTATAAGAGTAAAGAAATGAAGGAAATAACAGAACTTGCAAAAGATGTGGCAAAAACAGATGCAACTGTTTTGATAACAGGAGAATCAGGAACGGGTAAAGAAGTAATAGCAAGATTTATTCACAGAGAAAGCAGGAGAAAAGGGAGATTTGTTGCTGTTAATTGTAGTGCAATACCGGAGACATTATTAGAATCAGAACTTTTTGGGTATGAGAAAGGAGCATTTACAGGGGCTGAAAAAACAAAAGAAGGCAAAGTAGAGTGGGCTGATAAAGGAACACTTTTCTTAGATGAAATAGGTGATATGCCAATTCTATTACAGGGAAAAATTCTGAGACTCTTACAGGATAGGTGTTTTGAAAGAATTGGAGGACTTGAAACAATTTATGTTGATGTAAGATTTATTGCCGCAACAAATCAAAATCTGGAAGAAAAGATAAGGAAAGTCGAATTCAGAGAAGATTTATTTTATAGACTTAATGTAATAAGAATTGATATACCTCCTTTAAGAGATAGAAAAGAAGACATTATTACCCTCACAAAATACTTTATAGAATTTTATTCAAAAAAATACAGAAAGAAAATTAATTCAATTAAAGAGTCTGCCTTTGAAAATCTTTTAAACTATCTGTGGCCTGGTAATGTGAGAGAACTTGAAAATGTAATTGAGAGGACTGTTATATTGACAAAGGGGAACGAAATAGAAGAATTTGCGGGTATAAAGATAAAAGATGAAAAATACGAGCCTTTAAAAATAGAAGAGATTGAGAGAATTCATATAGAAAAGATTCTAAAAATGGTGAATGGAAATATTTCAAAGGCTTCAGAAATCTTAGGTCTTCATAGAAATACTTTAAGGGAAAAGATTAAAAAATATGGAATTCTGATTAAATGAAAATAAGCGGATTTACTTTCCTTTATAATGTCTTAAAAAATGATTATCCCTTTATAGAATCAATAAAATCCCTTCTTCCCCTCGTAGATGAGTATATCATACTTCTTCTTGAATCAGATGATGGAACAGAAGAATTATTAATGGAGAATTATGATAAAAAGATGAGAATTGTAAAAATTAAAAAAGAAGATATAAAATTTCCCATCTCCTTTGGGCATTACACAACAATGGCTTTGAGAAAATGCACAGGAGATTTCTGCTTTTATCTTCAGGCAGATGAGGTTTTGCATGAAAAGTATATTCCCTACATAAGGGAAGCGATTGAATTTTTTAAGAAAAAGAAAAATATCGGGGGTTTTCTTTTAAAATACAAGCATTTTTTCGGGAGTTATAATTTTTATCATGAAGGATATGGCTGGTATGAAAAGGAGATAAGAATAATAAGAAATACTCCAGAAATTTTTTCTTTTAAAAATGCAAAGAGTTTTAGGAAAAAGGTAAATGGTAATATAAGAAGGGTCAAATGTGTTTTACTTGATGTATATATATATCATTATGGATGGGTAAAGCCAAAAGATTTGATGATTAAAAAACTTGATTACTTTCATAAAATAAAGGGAGAAAAATGGAATAAAAAAATAGAAAATCCATATACAAATGTTTATGGATTAAAAAAGTTCAAAGAGTCGCATCCTGATTGTATGGAAGAAAGAATCAGGAGATTTGAAGGAATTAAAATCAATCCAAGACCACCGAGATTAAAAAAGAAAATAGAATTTTTACTGGGTGAAATTTTTGAAAGAACTTTTAAAAGAAGATTCTTTTCAGCTTATCACTATATGTTAATGGGAAACTATAAAAAATTTTCAGAATAAAAATCCAGCAATGCCACCGCCTGTATTCAAAACTATATCTTTAAAATCAAAATACCTATTGGGCAGGAAATATTGTATTATTTCATCAATCAATGCAATTCCTGTTACATATATTATTCCATAATTTTTAAATGTTCTTTTTGAAAAATAACCCATAAGAAAATATATGAAAAGATGGAATTTTTCTTCAGGTGCTCCTTTTATAAGAAAAAGAACTATAAGAAATGCAATTAACAAAAATCTAACTGGCTTTTTAAAAGAGAAATAAAAAACCGGTAAAAAAAATAAAACACTGAGGCAAATCCACAATATCTTATAATTTCTTTCTTTAAGTAAACTACTTAACCAATCCCTTATAAAAGGAGCAAAGGGTAAAAGTATAAAAATAATTAAAGTGAGAAAAATAAGAATTAAAAAATACCTTCTATTCAAGACCAGGAGGTAACTGGAATTTAATTTTTTCTTCTGTTCCTTCTATTTCACTTATTTCTTCACCACCCAGTTCTTTCAGTCTTTCAATTATTTCTCTAACAAGTTTTTCAGGAGTTGAAGCACCTGAGGTAACACCTATTGCCTTAGCCCTTTTAATCTCATCAACTGGTATCTCTTTTTTATCATTTATAAGATAAGCCCTTGTTCCATACTTTTCCGCTATTTCCTTCAGCCTATTTGAGTTAGAACTCTCCTTTGAACCTATCACAAGAAAAATATCAACAAAAGGTGCTATTTTTTTAACAGCATCCTGCCTGTTCTGAGTCGCATAGCATATATCATCCGCTTTTGGTTTTTCAAAATCTTTAAACTTTTCCCTTATCCTTTCAATGATTTCCTTTGTATCATCAACCGATAGTGTTGTTTGGGTAATCACCGCGATTTTTCCTGAAATCCTATTCTCTAAATTTCTGACATCTTTCTCATTCTCAATAAGGATTATTCTATCAGGTGCTTCACCCATTGTTCCCTGTGTTTCCACATGATTTTTGTGACCTATGAGAAATATTGTATAGCCTCCTGTGGCATACTTTCTAGCTTCAAGATGAACTTTTGTAACAAGAGGGCATGTGGCATCAATAACCTTTAATCTCCTTTTTCTTGCCTTTTCCCTTACATGGGGTGAGACACCATGAGCCGAAAAAATAAGAATACTTCCTTCAGGAGCTTCATCAACATCTTCAACAAATATCACCCCTTTTTTTTCAAATTCTGATACAATCTTCTCATTATGAACAATAGCATGTCTTACATAAACGGGTGGTCCGAATTTTTTTAAAGTAAGGTTTAAAATTTCAATAGCCCTTACAACTCCCGCGCAGAATCCTCTTGGTTTTGCAAGATAAACTTTAAATCTCATTTTAAAATTATAAGGTCTGTTTGATTTTTTAGCAAAATGATGTTATAATTAATTTTTAAATTTAAATAGGAGGTGTTTATGAGACTTATACTTATATCTCTGATAACCTTCTCTATCTTAACTGCAAAAGAGATTCTATTCAAAATAGATAAAATTGATTATAATAAAATTCCTGAAATTCAGAAAAACTCTGTTGAAATATGGGAATGGAATTCGGAATTTGTGTTGGGAGTATGTGAAAAATCTGAGATTCCTGCAGGATATGAAGTACAAATCCTTGATGAAAATCCGAGAGATAAACATTACTTCATAGTTAGACTGCTTGAAGATATTCCCTTATCAAAATACAAAAAATATGTAGATGTTTTATGGAAAAGGGATAATTTCTTAATCGTAAGAGGTAAAGGTGGAAGACCTTATGATTTAAAAATAAGAGCCCATATAAAATACATAAGGAAAAGACCAATCAAGTTTTCCCTTATTAAAACACCTGTTCCTTCATTAAAATATACAAATCCTTTGATTGAACAGATGATTTCAAATATAGACTCTGCAACTGTTTATAACTATACAAAAAGGCTTCAGGATTTTGTCACGAGGAATTCTCATCACGATAGTATTGCAAGGGCTACTGAATATGTTTTTAATCAGTTTTTAACACAGGGGCTTGACCTTGTTTATTACAGTTATGCTGGAGAAGACCCATGGGGTGGTTCTTTTCCAACAAACAATGTGGTAGGTATAAAATACGGTGAAACTGATTCATCTCTTATAATATGTGCCCATCTTGATGCAACTGCGGGTAATCCTTATGGAACCGAAGAAGTTGCTCCCGGCGCTGATGATAACGGTTCAGGTAGTGCAGGTGTCCTGACTGCTGCAAAGGTAATGGCACCTTACAATTTTCATTATGAAATAAGATTTATCTGCTTTATAGGTGAAGAACAGGGGCTTATAGGAAGCGGAACCTATGCGGACAGCTGTGCAAATGCAGGAAGCAACATAATAGGTGTCTATAACATGGATATGATATGCCATAATGACCAGGGAGGTGTTGAGGACCTTGATGCAGATGACAATCAACATTCACCATCAACCTTTCTTGCAGATACCCTTATTTATTTTGGAAATGAATATGTCCCCCAGCTTCCTATAATAAAAAGGAACCTTGGTGGAGGTGCCTCATCTGACCATGCATCTTTCCAGCAGGCAGGATATCCTGCAATCCTTACAATTGATGATGCATTAATAGGAGCAAACCCCTATATACATACTCCTGGAGACACAATAGGACCATCAGCAAATGACTTCACCCTTATGAAAAATTCTGTAAAGGCAGTGGTTGCAACTGTTGCAGAACTTGTAGGAATAATAGGGGTTAAGGTGAAGGAAGCAAAAAAGTTTGAAAAAATATGTCTTAATTTGCCAACAATAATTTTAGAAACCTTGAAACTAAAAAATATCGTGTTATATTCTTCTTCTGGAAGAAAGACTGAAAGCCTTGACAGAACAGGAATTTACTTTATAAAATTAAAAAATATTCCAGAATATAAGAAAAAAATTATTTACCTGAAATAAACTTTCCTTCAATATAAAATAAGAGGGTGGTTATATCTGTAGCTCTTATTCCGGGTATTCTTCCTGCCTGACCCAGATTTAAAGGTCTGTATTTTTTTAACTTTTCCCTTGCCTCATAGGAAAGATTAGGCACCTTTTCATAATCTATATCCTCTGGTATTTTTTTCTTCTCGAGTTTCTCAAAGTATCTTGCTTCTTTTAACTGTCTTTTAACAAATCCCTCATACTTTATCTCTATTTCAACTTTTTCTTTTAAATGGTTCGACAAATTTTTTGCCCTGTCTATTCTTTTCAGATCATCATACCTTACACTTGTTTTTCTTAAAAGTTCCGCAAGGGTTACACTCTCTTTGAAATTATCCTTTATCACCTTTAAAGCAACTTCCCTTTTTATCCTTTCTTTTTTAAGCCTTTCAATTTCCTCATCAACCATTTTCCTCTCTTCAAGAAAATTTTTATACCTTCTTTCCTTTATTAAACCAAATTTATATCCATAGTGCATAAGTCTTTCACAGGCATTGTCCTGTCTTAAAATTATCCTGTATTCAGCTCGGGATGTAAACATTCTATAGGGCTCATCAACACCTTTTGTTACAAGGTCATCTATCATAACACCTATATAACCTTCTGACCTTTTTATAACAAAAGGCTCTTTTTTATCAAGATATAAAACTGCATTTATTCCTGCGACAATTCCCTGAGCGCCTGCTTCCTCATAACCGCTTGTTCCATTAATCTGACCTGCAAAAAAAAGCCCCTTTATCTTTTTTGATTCGAGCCATGGATAAAGTTGATGCGGGGCCGAAAAATCATACTCAATTGCATATCCGGGAACAAGTATTTCAGCATTTTCAAGTCCAGGAATTGTTCTCAAAATTTTATACTGGATGTCAACCCCATAGGAGGTGGAAAGACCCGAGATATAAATAATATCCGAATCCTTACCATCCGGCTCTAAAAATAAAAGATGCCTGCCCTTTTCTGGGAAATTAAAAACTTTTGCCTCTATGGATGGACAATATCTTGGTCCTATTGACTTTATCTGACCTATAAAAAGTGGGCATATTTCTCTCAATTCATTCACGATTTTATGGGTATCAGGACTTGTATAAACTATCCAGCATATTTCCTGTCTTACATTCAAAAAAGGATTTCTGAATGAAAAGCCCCTGGGTGGTGAATCTCCTTCAACAATCTGTGTTTTTGAAAAATCTATTGAACTTTTGATAATTCGCGGTGATGTTCCGGTTTTCAATCTCCCTATTTTAAATCCGAGTTTTCTTAATGAATCTGAAAGATTTTTCGAAGGAGGCTCACCCATTCTTCCTGCTCTAAATTGAATTAAACCAATATGAATAACACCATTTAAAAATGTTCCACTGGTTAAAATTACTGTACCTGCACTTATTTTTCTACCTTTTAAGGTTAAAACCCCTTTAACTTCCTTATCTGCAAGTATCTCGGTCACCTCATCTTCAAGAATATCCAGGTTTTTTTGAGAAAAAATAATTTCCTGCATCCTTTTTCTATATAAAACTCTGTCCGCCTGTGCTCTTAAAGACCATACAGCAGGACCTTTTTTTGTATTCAAGAGCCTGAACTGAATTCCCGTATCATCTATATTCTTAGCCATTTCTCCTCCAAGAGCATCTATTTCTTTAACAAGTTGTGCTTTTGCAATTCCTCCTATTGATGGATTGCATGACATTTGAGCAATCCTGTCTTTTATTATGGTAATCAAAAGCGTCCTTGCTCCCATTCTTGCGGATGCAAGCGCAGCCTCACATCCCGCATGTCCTCCACCTATGACCAGGACATCGTATTTCATAGGTTTTAATTATACTAAAAACTTGAAATTTGTGCAAAGCTTTAATTGAAAAAAAAGATTAATTAATATTATAATAATTTTATGGTTTATCTTCTATTTTTTCAAATTTTTTTATACCCCTATCAGATTTTAAAAGACTCAATATACGAAAGGTATTTTGCTGATGGAACAAGTGAAAGATATGAGGAAATTTATATAAAGGTTGAAAATGAAAAAGGCTCGAGGGAATGGACATATATAAGCACATCCTATACTCCCTACTACAATACATCTGATTTTACAAAGGTAGAAATTATAAGGGAAGATGGAGAAGTGGTCCGGGTGCCCCATGGAGATGCAAAAGATGTTCTATCACCTCCTGAACTGGGAGGGACAATTTTCTGGGGAACAAGGGAAAAGATTCTACAGCTTCCGAAATTAAATCCTGGAGATATAATTCACTATGCAACTTTTTCAAAAGGCGGTAACTGGCTTGGTCCTGCAGGAGATACTGTTTACAGAACCCCTTTCCCCGGGTATTTCAATACAATAGAGCTTTTTGAAGACTATGTACGGATAGGTAAGAAAATATATGTAATTGAAGAACTTAAAGAAAAACCCATCAGGTTTAAAATTTTTAATGGAAAGATAAATTACAGAAAAGAAAAAAAGGATGATAAAATTCTTCATATATTCTGGTGCGATTCGGTTCCTCCTGCAAAAAGGGAATATTTTTCAGGTTCAAGTTATGATAAGTTCAGAAAGGTTTTGATTACAAACATTCCCGGATGGAAGGAAATGTCAAAACATGAATATTTATTATCAGAGGAAAATATAAAACCCGATAGGTACATAAAATACTTTGCAGATTCTCTTTTAAAAACTGCAAAAAATGATTCTGAGAAAATTTATAAGTTATTTTACTTTGTATCCGATGAAATAAGGTATCTGGGTCTTGTTGAAACAGATGTTGAAGGATATAAACCCCATAAGGCATCTTTAACTTTGAAACACAGAGAAGGAGTGTGTAAGGACAAAGCAGGACTTTTAGCATCCTTATTAAGGGCAGCAGGATTTAAAGCCTTTTATGCAATAACAGGTGCAGGTATAATAATGGAAGATTTCCCGGTTGACCAGGCAAATCATGCTCTTGTTGCTATTGAAAAAAAGCCTTTTGAATATCTATATCTTGACCCAACCATAGGTTCTGAAGGAAAAAACCTTATGCCTCCATCAGAGGATGGACAGGAAATACTTGTTGCAAGAAAAGAAGGAGATATTTTAAGAAAAATACCTTTTCCATCTCCTAAAAAAAACGGAGCAGAAATTTTAATTGAGGAAAATACTGATAAAAGAGAAATTAAGGGAATTATAAAAATTAAAACAAAAAGGGGATTTGACCAGAGTCATAGAAATCGTTTCAGGGACAGGGAATATAAGGATTTAAAGAAAATATTTAAAAACTATTTATCATTCTTAAAGGGATTTGAAATTGATACAATTATTTACCCTAATCCTACTGATTATTCAAAATATTTTGAGTTTGAAATCTATTTTAAGAGAAAGGCGGACTTTGTGAGAACAGGAGAACATTTTCTTTTCAAACCCCTTATATGTGAGAAGGAATTTTTTGAAAACTTTATATGGGAATTTAAATTTATAGAAAAGGATAGAAAATATCCTTTTGTTTTTAGGTATCCCTTGAGGATTGAAATAAAGGAAAAAATAAATTCCTTAAATGCAGAAATAACCGGGCTCCCTGAAGAAGATAAATTTTCAATTAAAAAAGAAGGAAAAGAAATCTTAGGATTTAATTTTAAAACAGAAAAAAATCTTATAACTCTTTCTTTAAAAATTGGTAAGAAAAAATTTGAAGGTGAAGATTATAAAAAACTTTATGAATTGAAAAACAGAGTTTACAGGAGTTTTAAAAAATGGGTAATCTTAAAAGACTGATATTTTTTTTATTTCCTGCGGTTTTATTTTCTGCCAACTTTGAAATTCTGAAAAGCATCCAGAAAATAAGGATAGAAAAAGACTCTCTCTTCCAAGAAGTAGAAATAAGGATAAGGGTTTTAAATCAAAGAGGTGTAAAGGAAGCAGGAACAATGGAAATAGAGTTTGATGAAAAATCAGAAAAGGTTAAATTAATATATGGCAGAACAATAAACGGTAAAGATACCATAAATTTAAAGGATTATTCAATAAATATATTTATAAATCAGGAGGTGGAGGATTATCCCTTTTTATCAAATAATAAGATAATGTCTCTCTCCTTTCTTGGAGTTAAAGAAAATTCTATAATTGAGTATAAATATAAAAAATTAGGAAAATTTGAAGGAAAATTTGACGAAATTTTTATCTTTAGGGAGAAGGACCCTGTTAAAGAGAAATTAATTGAAGTTGAATTCCCTGAAAATATTGAAATGAGATATAAAATAAAGGGAAACATTGACTTCAGAAAAGAAAAACTTAAGGGAAAAACAAGGTATATATTCTCTAAAGAAAATTTAAAGGAAATAAAGGATGAATATGGGAACCCTCCTGATTATAAAATTTCTCCATTTGTATTCTTAACAAATTATAAATCATGGGATGAGATTTTTAAAGAATTTAAAAAGGAATATTTTGAATCAAAAAAATGTGAAAAAAATATCTTTGAGACCCCCTTTGAAGTCTTAAAACAAATAAAACTGGCTGATGTTCCCTATGATTATACAGGATTTTATCCTGATTCCTGTGAAAGAGCCTTAAGGATAAAAATAGGCACAGCACCTGAAAGAGGTTATCTTATGATTAAAAAAATGAAAGTTCCTGAATTAATCCTTGTTCTTTCACCCCTTTTAAATCCTGATACCCTTTTACCCGGAAATTCATGGATTGATGGAATTTTAATCAAGGATAGAAACAAGATATATGACCCTGCATTCAAATTCGGGAATTTAAGTTATTATCTTTTTTCAAAAAGAAAGGCAATTTTTATAGGTTCTGAAAATTTTTACTTTTCAGAAATCCCAAAGCCTGATAAAAATCTTCTTGATATAAATATGGAAATTGACCTTAAAAAAAATTTTTTAAAAATAAATTATAAGACTTATGGATATTTTGATAAATTTGCAAAGGAAGAAATTTTTTACTGGGAAAAGGACAGAAAGGAAAGATTTTTAAAAGAAGTTCTTTCAGAATTTGGAGAATTTGAAGATGAAAAAATAGAATTTAAAAATCTTTCATCTTACGAGGAAAATTTTGAGATAAAAATATCTTCAAAAATAAATGGGTTGATAACAAAAAGTGATAAATTTAAAATTCTTGAAATCCCTTTTCCATTTAAATATCCTTTTTACATCTCAAAAATAACCGAAGATAGGGAAAATCCCTTTTTAAGGGAGGAAGCGTTTTTTATAAATTTAAAAATTTCCTTAACCGGTGATAATCTTATTTGCAAGCCTAAAAAAGAGGAGTTAAAAAGAGAGGTCGGTAAACTTATAAAAAGTTTATCCTATTATCATAGAGAAAATAGACTGGAAATCTCTTTATATCTTGAAATAACAGAGACAGGTTTATTAAATGAAAAAGACATAATAGAATATAATAAACTGATTGAAAAGTTTTTATCAAGAGAAAACAGGATATTTATTTTGAAATAAAAAGGATTTGAAAAATGAATTTTAATATTATATAATTTAAACATTCAAGAAGGAGGCAGTATGAAGAAGTTTTTTATAGTAATGGGGATGGTTGCATTTTTATCTGAACAGGCAAAAGCTCAATCTATTAAAGGTTTTCTCATTGATTCCCCTGCCTGTAGTGTTAAAGTTTATAGAAAACCAACAGGCACAATAGATACATTATATGATAAAGCAAATGTTAATGGATTATGGATAGTTAACCCTGTGCAATTTGAACCCCCTGCACAAGATGGTGAAACTCTTTATGTTTATGGTGGATGGAATCTTGATGGAAAGGCTAAAACATTTGTAATTAGAGGAAATGAAGACATAGCCTTAGATTTAAACCTTAATAAATTTACAGCAAATGTTAGGGATGTAATTGATACCTTTGATGTTTCAAATACAATTCCCTTAAAGTGTATTTACTGGATAAGTGGTGTTCCTCCTGAAACTACTATTATAGATACAAACCAGGGAGGAACTTTTTATTTTGATATTCATGTTCCTTTTGATACATTACAAGCACAGCATGGGATTGCAGGAACTTTGAGATTGGAAAAAATAATTTCTTCAGACACCTTACTAAGGACAGATACACCATTTACAGTTGATAGAACAAGGTTTGATGCACAACTTGTTGCAGATACAGTTTATTTCCCTTCTGAAGTGATTCCCCTTGGTGAGGAAGATGATTGGCCAGGAAAAGGTAAAGAAAACAATAAGAAAACAATAGAATTTAATGTTTATCCTTCAATAACAAGTAGTAAAATAAAAATTTATGGAACAAAAGGATTCTCAATCTATAATGCATTAGGTCAAAAAATTGAGGGAAGAAAAAATATTAATAGAGTTTATTTTTTAAATGGTCCTAATGGAGTTTATTTCTTAAGGCCAAAGGAGAAACATTTACCAACGATAAAAATTATTAAGAGAAATTAAACTTACTCTGCCAGATTGCGTTTCTTTTGTAACCATAAGATAAGGTAGAGTTAAAAACAAATAGTGTTAAATAGCAGAAACAAATTATTTACCGAAATAAATCGGTGTAATTTATTTATATAAAACTTAGATTTTCATATGAACCTGCAGAAGGGATGGGATTTCAAGTATTTAAACCTATTCCCTCTCAACTATAATATTAACAAGACCTGTGTTGCCAGAACCGTCCTGTCCCATGATAGTGATTTTTTCTTCTTCTGGCTCTATTTCAAGAACTTCTCCTGACCCTGTTGCTCCTATATATTTTCCATTTATAAACCAGTAAATTGAGTCATTCTTTGATGCAGTAAATGCCTGCAATGGGATTTTTGATGCGTTCTTTATTCCTTTTAGTATTAAATAAATTGCATTATCAATCGGACTTGTAATCTTTAAACCCGGACTTTTTTCAACTATTCTGAAATTGGGTGAAAAATCAGGTGGTTTTCCCTTGCCTTTCATTACTTTCTGGACAGGTGCAGGAAAAACAAGAAATATTTTTTCTTCAATTTCTCCTTTTTTATATTTTTTATAAGGGTTTGCCCTGAAGCCTGTTTTTTTATCAATAAGAAATTTTTTATGAAAAGGACATTCAGTATAAGTATGGGCATTTTTAAGCATCGGAGCAATCTTTACTTCTTTACAGGCAGGTCCTGGTTTATAACCCGAATAGACACATACAGGAACAGAATCAATTTCTGACCAGGCATAGTATTCCCATTCAAACCTTGAATTCCATGGTTTTTCTAATGCTCCTATTATATCAAACATAATGGGTGCCGCACATATAGCACCAACTATACTGTCAGAACCTTCACCAGAAAAATTTCCAACCCATACTCCAACTGTATAATCCTTTTGAAATCCTATTGACCATGCATCCCTTCTTCCAAATGATGTTCCTGTTTTCCAGCATATCCTTCCTTTTGGCATAACAAAATTTTTTAAATCTGGTGCATCGGGTCTTGTCCTTTTTGAAAGGGACTCAATAGCAAGGAAAACAGCTTCAGGACTAAAAATCTCTTTCTCATTTAAAGGCTCTCCTTCAACCAAAATATAATTACCATGAATACCACCTTTTGCAAGTGTTACATAAAGGTTTGTTAAATCTAAAAGTCTTACATCCATACCACCTGTTATTATAGGAAGACCGTATTGGTCATAACTTAAAGGTCCTGAAAGCCCTGCCTCCATAAGTTTTCTAACAAACCTGTCATAACCGTATCTTTTTAAAATTATTATGAATGGAACATTTAAAGAAAGAAAGAGTGCCTTTTCTGCCTTTACAAGTCCCCTCCATGTATTTAAATAGTTAACTGGCTCAAAATCTCCAAATTTATAGGGTGCATCCTCAATCAGTGTTTCAGAATTTATCAAACCATCCTCTATTGCAAGGATATAAAGAAATGGTTTTAAAGTTGAACCGGGTGAACGAAATGCGTAGAAACCCCTTACCATACCCGAATGTTCTTTATTAAAATAATCAATTGAGCCAACAGCTCCTTTCACCTTCCTTGTTTTGTTCTCTATTACAATCACGCTTATATTTGTTGCACCTAAATCGTATATTCTCTTTTTATAAGATTTAACGATATTTTCAATCTTTGTCTGAATGGTTCTATCAATCGTACTTTTAATATCATTAAAGGGATACTTCATAACAAGGAAATCACTTATATGAGGTGCATCAAAGGGAAAAGGTTCTGGTTTCAGTGGTATATGAGCCTTAATTCCTGCTATATAATCTTCTTTTGTGATAAGTTCTTTTTCCAGCATAATCTTCAAAACATTGTTTCTTCCAGAAAGTTCGGAATGTAACCCCGGTCTTCGTATAGATGGTGACTGGGGAAGGGATACTAAAAAAGCAATCTCTTCAGGAGTCATATTTTGAGGCAATCTTCTGTAATAGGCAAGCATTGCAGCTCCTATTCCTTCAATGTTTCCACCATAGGGAGCAAGGCTCAAATAAAGTTCAAAAATTTTCTTTTTGCCGAGTCTGAATTCAAATTGAATTGCTCTGAATATTTCTATTAATTTATTGATTATTGTTCTTGGTTTTGGTTCAAGAATTCTTGCAATCTGCATTGTGATTGTTGAACCACCTGATACAATTTTTCGGAACTTTATATTCTGATAAAATGCCCTTAAAAGGGAAAAAGGATTAAAACCCGAATGCCACCAGAAATATTTATCTTCATATAAAATTGTTGTCTTTACAAATAATGGGTCTATATCTTCAAGGGGAAGATAGATACGCCATTTTTCATCAGAAGTAAGATATACCCTCATAGGAGTTTCATCAGCAAACCTTACCATTTTTGACCATTCAGGATTTATCTTTTCAGGAAGAGGAATAAGGTAAATAGTCACAATAAACATAAGAACTGAAAATAAAGGCACAAAAATATAAATCTTATTTTTTATTAACTTGAAAATAGGTCGCATCTGTATGACCGTTTATATCAGGGTTATACATAACAAATCCTCTAACAGGTGCAAAGAAGAAATTTCCTGGAGTTACAGCACGGGCAAGGAAGTAATAATATAGAGTGTCAGTCTCTGTTCTTCCAAATATTATAACTCTGTCGTCCCTTATATCAACATATTCAGGGCTCATAATCTCTCTTTTCTTTATCCATGTGGGTAAATCCTGGATTCCTATCCTTGGATTTTCAATTTCAAGTCCAGCTGGGACAGGTACCTCAATTGCTGTATTATCATAATAATCTGAAGATTTCATCGCAACTTTTACAATAAGCAAATCGCCCTGGGTAGCATAATCAGCTTTTTTACCATCATAGGTATATAAAGTTCTTCTAAGATAAAGGTCATTGAATTCTTCTATAAATGACCTGACTTTTTTGGAAAATCCTGTATTTTCAATACAGAGATACAAAGAATTTTTTGATTTTAGATTAAGGGAGACCTTTTTACCACCTATATTTTTAAGAGTCCATGAGGAAATACCTTTTTCGAGAGTAGGTTTATACCCTTTGCCATCAACTTTCAGTTCTGCCTGATACTTGCTTTCCCCTACTCTTTCAGCATACATACCTATACCTATCAAACACCAAGCAAGTTCCTGAGTACTGTAATACCAACTCCTCCTTGAAAGGGCTTTGCTTATTTCAATTAAAAGTCTTTCTATCTCAGGATGTTCAGAGTCAATAATCTGGAGCATGTAAAGTTTCATTCCCTTATACTGCAAAGAGCTGTAAAAGTCATGGGAATATCTCCTTATTTCTGGCTCCTTTTGTTTCAGAACAATTTCAAAGAACTTTTTTGCATCCTCTTTTCTTCCTGCTTCATTTATCGCACCTGCCACCCATAATCCCTCAGGAATATCAAACTTCTCTTTCCTTGTCAATGCAACAAGTCTGTCAACCATATCCAGCTTCTTAGATAGAAATCCTCCTCTTGCAAGCACATAATAAATAAAACCATTTTTATCAGAAAGGGCATCAAGATAGTTAAGCGCTGCGTCTATAACACTTTTTGGAACAAAAAATCCTCCCTTTTCTGCTTCAATTAAAACAAAGGCTGCATAGGCGCTTGCCCATGGAGCAGGTTCTCCTCGGCCCGGCCAGAATGCAAAACCACCTGAAGGGGTCTGCATAGAAATTATTCTGAGAATACCAGAACTTACCATATCCTGAAATTTCTCCCTTGAGACTTCTGGTTCAAGAATGGGTAAAAGGGGTGATAGTTTTAAAAGTAAAAAGGTTTTTGTTGATATTTGTTCAATACATCCGTAGGGATAACCGATCGCATATTTTAAATGGTTTACTCTTGATAAACCAGGAACATTTGCAAGGATTAAACTTACAGTTTGAGCCTTAGGATAAAAATCTTCAAAATATTTTGTTAAATCAGTTTTTCCAGGTTCCATAGCTATATACTCGGATTGCGTTATATAGGGAATATTTGGATAAAGGGGGATTTCAAATTCTTCATAATATCTCTCTTTCCCTGTTTTTGCATCAATATTTATTTTTATTGAACCGGGTAAATCAAGGGCTTTGCATTCAACCCATAGAGTCTTTTTCTCTTCAGGAGAAAGCCTTATACTGAATTTGTTTTTTTCTGCTTCTGCACCTTCAAGTTTTATGCTTATATCAGATTTTTGAGAAGACTTTGTTGTGTTTATCAATGTAATTGGAAAGTGAAATTCATCCTCTGTATGCATAAATCTCGGTATTGTGGGTGAGACTATTACATCACTCTTTACAATCACATATTTGTCTGTGCTCCCCATCTCCTTTTCATTAACTCCGGCTACCATTACCCTTAATTTCCCATTATATTGAGGTATTTTAACTTTGTAAACAATTTCACCTTTTGGAGAGCTTTCAAGAATTCCGCTCCAGAAAGACACTATACGGGCAAATCTTGCCTCAGGAAACTCCTTTTCCTTATCAGCAAGACCACCACCTGTTTTCTGCAGGAATTTTTTTACAATCCAGCCAAAAGATTCTGCAGTATTTAAAAGTAACCTCATATCCCTTAAAATACCTGCGTATGGGTCAGGTGTTTTAAAGGATGTAATCTGGAGTATCCCTTCATCAACAACCGCAATTGTTCCTTTGAATTTACTCTCCCCTTTAACTTTTATTACAAGTTCTTCACCTGGCTTTATATTTTCAGGAACATTAATCTTTAAATCAAATTGAGTTCTTTTGGGTTTTATTCTTATTTTTTGTAAACCAAAGGCTCGCTGAACCAAATAATTTTCTCCTGATCTTAAAAGCATTGCACTCACATAAACTGTGGAAACACCAGAAGGAACACGGAACGACCATTTCGTAACTTCACCTGTTACGGGTTTTATTTCCTGATGATAGATTGAGTCAAGTTCGCAAGTCCATAAAATATTGCCTTCAAAAGGTATCAGGGCTTCAACATTTACTATCTCACCTTCGTCATATTCTTCTTTATCAATGCGAATCGGTATAACTTCAGGAGATTCTACCTTTTCTTCCTCGCTGTACCACCATCCCCAGCCAGCAATTTTAAGCTGTGTTATTGTTTCATTTTTTTCATCAACAACTTCAACAAGATAATCGTTATAATCTGTCTTCGGAGTAAATGAGAAAGAAAATTTTCCTTCTTCTGCAAATATTTCTTTTTTTTCAGAAACAGGGATTTTCTGAATCCTTGAGTCCCAGTGATAATCTTCATAGTAATGATAGCTATAGGACCACCTGAGAAGATAAATTTTATATACAAGTTTTGCTTTCTTTTTATAGAGTGAGCCATCGGGCTTCAAAAGAACACCGCTTATATTAATGGGTAAATTCCTTATAATTCTTTTTGAGCTTGATTTAAGTCCTATGTAAAAGGGTCTTTGATAAACTATTTTTTCCAGACTCTTTGAAGTAACTCTTCCGCTTCCTCCCTCTGTTACTGTTGCATTAATGGTTAAAACCACGGGTTCCTGAAAAGGGATATCCGGGTCAACCTGCATAAAGACCTTTGCCATTCCTGTTTTATCCAGTTTACCTGTCTTTTTCTCTGAATGATAGGATGGTATCCTTGTATTATCTGATTTATCCATGCCAAAGGAGTAATCATAATATCCTGATGGCTTAAAATCGGTTTCAGTTGCACTTATCCAAAGTTCATATTCTTCTCCTGCAGCAGGTGCACCAAAAAGATATTCAGCCTTTATTGTAACAGGAAATTTTTCATAAATATCAAACTTATCAGGAACTTCAAGTTCAACCCTCATTCGCTGAGGCACAAAGGTTTCAACAAATATACCCTCGCTGTAAAGAATTCTGTCTCCTGCGTGGAGTTCAAGAATATATTTTCCTGTTGGTGATGCTGGAGTTGTGGGAAATGAAAATTCAGCAATTCCATATTCATCCGTTTTTCCTGAAAGAGATAGTGTGTTTCTTCCTTTTGGGTCTCTTATTACTATAAGGAGAGGAATTGATACTCCATTAAATGTTTCTGGTTCTCTCACAACCACTGCAAAATGGACATCTTCTCCTGGCCTATATAAGTCTCTTTCAGGGTAAATATATCCAAGATATTGTATTTTCGGATTTTCACCTGTAATATCATAGTTTTCCTTGGCTACTCTTAAAGAAGGGACATGCATATATGTCCATTCTTCGCCTTTCTCAGCATAGACAAGATAAACATCCCTACCCTTTTTCAAAACCCGTATCTTACAGAATCCTGCAGAATTTGTTGTTCCTTTTGCTGTTATAAAATTCTTACTGCTTCTTATCTCAATATTTACATTCCCTTCTGGTTGAAGGGTTTTTGAATTAAAGGACCATACATATACATTCTCATCATGCCATTTAACAACAAGAGAGATATCTGAAATAACAATTGCAATCCTGTCGCTTAAGTATCTTTTATTCTTTGTTTTTCCTTTTGCTTCAACAAGATAAACTCCCTTTGTAATTTTGTTTAGAATTTCTTTAAGGTCAATCCATACAAGATTTGTTTTTTCATCCTCAATAGTTATTTTGTGATTAATTAAAACCCTTTCCCCATATGTATGTATGCTGTATTTTTCTCCCCAGTCTTTTAAATGCCAGAAAAGAACATTTGGCGGAGGCATATAGATAACATCTATTTTTAAAGAATCTATTTTTGATAATTTCAGGGGAATCTTCCATTCACCTGTTTTGCCGAAATATCTGCCCCTGTAAAGAAACTGAAGGGCTTCCTTTTTTTCAGGAATTTTAAGAGTTATTTTATAATCTTCTAAAAGCTGACTTTTTTTACTACTTATCCCTGTTTTTAATGTGATTTCATAGTCTCTCTGGGGAATAAAATCACCGAAAATATAAATATATCTACCTGATGATGCCACTCTAAAAGAAAGAGACGGTTTTATCCTTATAAAAGAATGAAGATTTTTATCAATTATCTCAAGCTTCTTTTCCTGTGGTGCTGACATAGTAAAACTAATCATATAACCTTCTTCTGATTCTTCAACTCTGTATCGCTCAACATGAAGTGGATTCTGAATAAACCCAATGGGAATATCAAACTCATAGTCTTTTTTTAAATAAGCTTTTTTTATAGATTTAAGTCCTCTTTTAACTACAATCTTGTATTTTTCAGGTGCCTTCATAACAGGAACACCAACTATTATTTCCTCTGAATATCCTTTATTAGGCCGAATATAAAGAATTTTTACTTTCCTATTTCCTGAGTCATAAACTCTTATAAAATTCTCTATGTCTTTAATGTAAGGTTCGATATTAAACTCTATGTTTATCTCAGCCTTCTGTTCTTTAAGGGATAAAAGAGATGCATTCAGAGCCTTAAAAGGCGGAACTTTAAAACTTACTTTAATAGGTGGTATTGACTCAGCTTCTACGGCTAAAGGAATTTTAAAAACAGTAATCTCGTATTTTTCATCAGGGACAGGACTTTCTGTGAAGTGAATTACAAATCTTTTCTCTGATATCCACTTTCCATAAGCATTTATATCGGGTTTAAAATCAATAAAGGATTTAATCTCATCTTCACTTACAAAAATCCCTTCTACACCTGGAAAGGATTTTGAAAAATTAATTATGATTTCCGATGGAATATAATCAAGTTCTCCCTGAGGACTTATTTCTACCTTTAAAGGTGGCTTTTCTACTTTTTTCTGGGTGATAATAGCAAAGAAGGCTGACAAAAAGGCAATTATTAATATTCCTGAGAGAGCAATTATAATATAAAGAATTTTTCTCCTCATAATATCTCCTCCTTTAAATAGGCATTTATGAATTAAAAATATAAAGAATTGAAAAAGAGAATGTCAATTTATATCTAACCGATGTTTGCCAATTGCATTTTGAAACCTTAAAAATAGTTAAAAATCCAAATTTTTAGGCAAGCATGGGCTAATCTAATTACACAGAAATAACCCGCACGTTCTTTTCCTATTATAACCGCATCATAATTAGTAAGCTTATTAAACTTCCTTGAAATAAAGAAGTATTGGAGATTCTAAATACTTTATCACCTCCCTCAAAAACACGGCCGCTTCTGCCCCATCTATTACCCTGTGATCAAAACTAAGGGATAAATACATAATATCCCGAATCTCAATTCTATTTTCAACAACCCAGGGCCTTTTCTTAATTCTTGAAATTCCAAGAATAGCAACCTCAGGATAGTTTATAACAGGAAAGGAGAAAAGCCCTCCTATTCCCCCAATATTTGTAATTGAAAAAGTTCCATTCTGAACATCCTCAAGTCTCAGTTTTCCTTCTCTTGCCTTACTGGAAAGAATTTCAATTTCCCGTGCAAGTTGAAAAATATCCTTTTTGTCAGCTTCCTTTATATTTGGAACAAGAAGACCATTCTCGGTCTCAACTGCAATACCGATATTGTAATAATTTTTAATCAAAATTTCACCCTTTTCTTCATCAAGGGAACTATTTACCTGAGGAAATTTTTTCAAAGCCTGGATACAGGATTGTATAATAAAGGGAAGATAGGTAAGTTTTATTTTACTTTGTTTTATAAATTCTGATTCTTTAATCTTTTGAGCAAATTTAACAAGTTCCGAAACATCTGCCTCATCAATATGAAGGGTATGAACTGCTTTTTCCTTTGATTTAATCAAGTGCTCCCCTATCTGCCTCCTGATACCTTTAAAGGGAATCCTTGTTATCTCCTTCTCAAAAACAATTTTTTCCACCAGAGGCTCTTCTTTTTCAGAAATAAATTTATCCAGATCCTCCATTTTTATTCTTCCACCAGGACCTGTTCCCTTTACAAGATTTAAATCTATTCCCAATTCCCTTGCTCTTTTTCTAACACCAGGAGGTGCTAATATCTCCTGGGATGGAATTTCTTCATAAATAGGTTCTTTCTTAGGGGTAATTTCTTCAGAAATAACTTCTTTTTCTTCTTTAATCTTTTCTTCCTTTTCACCAAAATAAGCAATTATTTCTCCTACTTTAACAATTTCCCCTTCTTTTTTCAAAATTTTAATGAGATATCCTTCATAGGGAGATGGAAGTTCTACATTCACCTTGTCAGTTAGAATTTCAAGAAAGGGTTCTTCTTTTTTAATAAATTCCCCTTCTTTCTTTAACCATCTTCCAATCTCAGCTTCTACAATGCTTTCAGCAATTTCAGGTAATTTATAGGGTGTTGCCATTTTGCCTCCTTAATAATTTAAAACTTTTTGCACTCCATAGATAACTCTATTTTCTGAGGGGAAATAGAGTGCGTCAAGGGCATAGGGATAAGGAGTGTCAAAACCTGAAACCCGAACAATGGGAGCAAGAAGATAATCAAGCGCTTTTTCATTTATAAAAGCAGATATTTCCGAGGCAAAACCAAGAATCTTTGGAGATTCCTGGGCAATCACAACTCTTCCTGTTTTTTTGACAGATTGCAAAATTGCCTCCTTATCAAAAGGTAAAAGGGTTCTTAAATCAATAAGTTCTGGTTCTATTCCTTTTTCCTTAAGTTTTTCAACCGCTTTTAATGCAGAATGAACCATATTTCCCCAGGCAATAATTGTTACATCTTTTCCCTCAACTATTACCTTTGCTTTTCCAATAGGCTCTGTATAGTACTCATCAGGAACTTCTTCCTTAATACTTCTGTAGAGTTTTTTAGGTTCAAGAAAAATCACAGGGTCCTCATCCTCAAGAGAAGAAAGAAAGAGCCCTTTTACATCATAGGGAAATGCAGGCATAACAACCTTTAGACCCGGTGTATGGATAAAATAGGATTCATTACTTTGAGAATGATAATGACCTCCCTTTATACCTCCACCACTGGGCGCTCTTATAACAACCGGACAGATAAACTGTCCGCCCGATCGATACCTCATTTTTGCTATTTCAGAAACAATCTGGTCAAAACCTGTGAATATAAAGTCAATAAACTGTATCTCAGCAACAGGTCTTAATCCATAAAGAGCAAGTCCTACTGCAAATCCTATAATTCCTGTCTCTGTCAAAGGCGTATCAAATACTCTTTCCTTTCCATATTTTTCCTGAAGTCCCTGGGTAGCAAGGAAAACCCCACCCGCCTTCCCTACATCCTCACCAAAGATCAAAACCCTTGGGTCCTTTTCAAGGGCTAAATCCATTGCATTGTTTAATGCTTGAATATAAGTTCTTATTGCCATTTTTTACCCCCTTTAATGAATCTTTTTCAACTCCTCAGGAAATTCCTTTAAAAAGTTCTGAAACTCTTTATATTCTTCCTGTAGATGCCAGGGCATGTCCTTATAAACATCCTCAAATAGAGTTTCTATTTCTGGTGGAGGCGATTTTTCTGCGATTTCTACTGCATAATTTATCTCTGCTTCAATTTTTTTCTGGATACTTTTTTCAAATTCCTCTGTCCAGATCCCCTCTCTTTCAAGGTAAAGACGAAATCTTAAAATTGGGTCCTTATGCTCCTGCCATATTTTGACATATTCCTGGTCTCTATATCTTGTATCGTCGTCTGCAGAAGAATGGGGTCCGTATCTCAAAGTTAAAGCCTCTATCAAAGCAGGACCTCCACCTCTTCTTGCTCTTTGAGCAAGGGTTTTTGTTAACTTATATACAGCAAGAACATCACAACCATCCACATAATATCCCTCAAATCCGTATGCCATAGATTTAATTGCAATGGTATCTGATGCAGTCTGTAATTCAACCGGAACTGTAATTGCCCATTGATTGTTCTCACACACAAAAATAACAGGTAGATTATATACACCTGCAAAGTTCATTCCTGCATGAAAATCTGCGGTTGATGATCCTCCTTCACCAAAAAATACAAGGGAGATAGAATCTTCTTTTTTATATTTCATCCCATAAGCACATCCTACTGCATGGAGAATCTGTGTTCCAACATTTGAAGAGCTTACAACAAGATTCAATTCTTTTTTACCCCAGTGTGCAGGCATCTGTCTTGCTTTGTTTAAATCTATTTTTTTACCAAGAATTGAACCAAAGAGATTTGCAAGAGGAAAACCTCTTGTTATTGAAAGGGCAAGACTTCTATGGAAGGGAAATATCCAATCCTTTTTTTCTATTGCGAACATTGTTCCAACCTGAGTAGCTTCCTGACCTTTTGAACCTGCAAAAAAAGCTGCTTTCCCCTGCCTTAAAAGCACCCAGGATTTTTCATCAACTTTTTTTGAAAGAAGCATATAATAATAAATATCCTTTAACGCGCTTTCTGTCAGGTCAATTTCAAATTTTCCCAGGGGTCTTCCATCTTCACCTATAAACCTTATAGGCTCTTTTGTAAAGGGTTTCAAATGTATTTCCTCCATTTCAAACTCCTTTATTTTAGGGAATTGAACCCAATTTCATTTTTAAGTTTTCCATTTTTATTTCTAAGAAAAAGAGTAAACTACTTGTCCCACCAGATATTTTTTAAAAATTCCTTCCTGCCTGAATGAATCTTATATGTATTGTATCTCATGGGGCATTTTTTGTGATAATTCTGGTGGTCTTCTTGAGCAGGATAAAATTCCTCTGCAGGTAAAATTTCTGTTGCGATGGGTCCTTTAAAAATACCGCTATTTTTAATCTCCTCCTTTGATTTTTCAGCTATTCCTCTTTGCTCTTCATTTAAATAAAATATTGCTGTTCTGTATTGAGAGCCCCTATCAGCAAACTGTCCTCTGTAATCAGTTGGGTCAATGTTTCTCCAGAAAATATAAAGCAATTTTTCATAAGATACTGTTTCAGAATTGTACACGATCATTATTGAATGATAATACCCTGTTAATCCATTTGACACCTGTTCATATTCTGGATTGACAATCTTATCACCTGTGTATCCTGCAATTGTCTTATTTACTCCATAAACCTTTGAAAAAATCTCTACCATGTACCAGAAATGACCACCTGCAAATATCGCTTTCTCTGTCATCCTTTTCTCCTGTTTAAAAATAAAAACTAATTATACAGCAAAAGGAATTTAAAAATAAAATGATTTTAAATTAAAAACGATTTTAAGTTTTTGAATTTTCTTCGTTTTTTCCTTCCTCTTTTATAATACCCATTTTTTTCTTTATCTCAATTTCTATTTCCTCCGAAAGTTTTTTATTTTCTTCAAGAAATTTTCTTGCATTATCTCTTCCCTGACCTAACTGCTGATTTTTATAAGAATACCATGTTCCTGCTCTTTCTATTACTCCATTTTTTAATCCCATATCTATAAGTTCACCCTCTCTGGAAATTCCTTGTCCAAAAAGGATGTCAAATTCTGTGGCTTTAAAAGGCGGTGCAAGTTTATTTTTTACAACATTAACCTTAATTCTGTTTCCTATATTTTCATCGCCTGCTTTAATTGTGGATATCCTTCTTATATCAAGTCTCACAGAGGCATGAAACTTTAAGGCAAGACCGCCCGGTGTGGTCTCAGGAGAGCCAAATAAAACACCTATTTTATGCCTTACCTGATTTACAAATATTGCACATGTTTTTGACTTTGATAAAACACCTGCAAGTTTTCTCATAGCCTGTGACATAAGTCTTGCCTGAAGTCCTATATGGGAGTCTCCCATCTCCCCTTCAATTTCTGCCTTTGGAACAAGTGCAGCAACCGAGTCAACAACTATCAAGTCTATTGCGCCACTTCTAACCATACTCTCAGCAATCTCAAGTGCCTGTTCTCCTGTGTCGGGCTGTGATATATAAAGTTCATCCACATTAACACCAACTTTCTCAGCATAATTCGGATCAAGAGCGTGTTCTGCATCTATAAAAAGGGCTGTTCCTCCTTCTTTTTGAACTTCTCCAATTGAATGAAGAGCAAGAGTTGTCTTTCCTGATGCTTCTGGACCAAATATCTCAACTATTCTTCCCCTGGGATATCCTCCCACTCCAAGAGCAATATCAAGACCTATTGAGCCTGTTGGTATAACAGGTATTTTTTCAACTTTTGCCTCTCCTAATTTCATTATACTTCCCCTGCCATATTGCTTTTCTATCTGCTTTAATGCAATCTCAATGGCTTTCTTTCTGTCTTCTTTCATCATTTCACCTCAAATTTTTTAAATAAAAGAGATGCATTATGCCCTCCAAAACCAAAGGAGTTTGAAAGGGCATATCTTATATTAATTTTTCTTGCCCCCTCTTTTACATAATCCAGGTCACACTCAGGGTCAGGATTTGTGAGATTTCGGGTAGGGTGTATTATGCTCTCCTTGATACTCATCACGGTCACTGATGATTCTAAGGCACCTGCACCTCCGAGAAGATGTCCTACAAGGGATTTTGTTGCATTTACAGGAACTTTATATGCTCTTTCTCCGAGGAGCCTTTTTATTGCCATTGTTTCCGCAATATCACCTCTTGGGGTGGCTGTTCCGTGTGAGTTTATATAATCTATTTCATCAGGTGAAATTCCTGCGTCATCAACAGCATTTTTCATTGCGAAGTATGCACCTTCACCGTCAACACAGGGGGCTGTTATGTGATAAGCATCAGCAGTAGCACCGTATCCAACGATCTCAGCATATATGTTTGCTCCCCTTTCAAGAGCAGAGTTCATCTCTTCAAGCACAATAACCGCTGCTCCCTCTCCCATAACAAATCCATCTCTTTCTTTATCAAAGGGTCTTGATGCTTTATCAGGCTCATCATTTCTTGTGGAAAGAGCTTTCATATTGGCAAAACCTGCAAGAGAAAGGGGAGTTATTGGTGCTTCAGAGCCTCCTACAATCATACAATCAGCATCCCCCCTCTCTATTATTTTAAATGCTTCACCGAGTGCATGGGCAGAAGAGGCACAGGCCGAGACTACACAGTAATTCGGACCTTTAAATCCGTATTTTATTGATAAAACCCCTGATGCAATGTCTGCTATCATCATGGGAACAAGAAAGGGTGAAACTCTATCATATCCTTTTAAAAGTGCTGTTTCTTTTTCTTTCTCAAGAGTTTCAAGTCCACCTATACCTGAAGAAATTATGATTCCAATTTTAAAAGGGTCATAGGAATTTTTATTTAAAAGTCCGGCATCCTGAAGAGCTTCGTCTGCTGCCCAGAGTGCATAAATTGTATATCTGTCATTTCTTTTTAGTTCTTTTTTGTCAAGTCTTTGGGCAGGGTCAAAGTTCTTTATTTCACCTGCTATTCTCACAGAGAATTTGCTTGCATCAAACCTTTCTATAGGAAATATTCCGTTTTTCCCTTTAATGAGATTTCTGAATGTCTCTTCCTTTGTCTTTCCAAGGGATGATAGTATACCTATGCCTGTAATTACAATCCGTCTTTTTTGCATACTTATTTTTTAAGTTTGTCCTCTATATATTTTACAGCATCCTGAACAGTTCTTATCTTTTCTGCATCAGTGTCAGGAACCTCTATCCCGAATTTTTCTTCTATTTTCATTATTAATTCAACAACATCAAGGGAATCTGCACCCAGGTCTTCCTGAAATCTCGCTTCAGGTGTCACCTGTTCTGGTGTTACATCAAGTTCCTCTACAATAATTTCTTTCAATGTTTCCTGCACATTCATTTTTTTACCTCCCTTTATTTTTTATCTGGTTTTAACCCGTGTGCTAAAAAGTGTTTTTAATTATAAAATTATTTCTTTATTTATGTCAAGATTTACCTATATTTTCTTTAAGCCATTCAAGGGTCACTGATTTAGGTCTTTCAATTGAAAACCCGAATGCCCTATCCCATACCAGCTGTGAGACTATTCCAAGGGCTCTTGAAATTCCAAAGAATACTGTATAAAACGGGAATTCTGTTATTCCATAGTGATATAAAAGACATCCTGAGTGAGCATCAACATTTGGATATGGATCAGCAACCTTTCCAATCTGTTTTAAAATAGGTGGAACAACTTCAAAAAGCATATCAACGATTTTGAAAATTTCATCATCAGGCATGTATTTTAATGCAAATTCCCTAAGGGCGGTGTATCTTGGGTCTGTAACTCTTAAAACAGCATGTCCGTATCCTGGGATAACCTCTCCTTTATTAAGTGTGTCCCAGCAATATTTCTCTGCCTGTTTTTTAGTAGGAACTCCACCATACTTTTCTTTCATATCTAAAATCCATTTCATCACATCAATATTAGCTCTTCCGTGCAAGGGTCCTTCAAGTCCGTTCATTGCAGCAGAGAAAGCATAATAAACATCAGAAAGGGCTGATGCAACAAGATGTCCTGTATGTGCTGATACATTACCGCCTTCATGGTCTGCATGAAGAACAAGGTAAAGCCTCATAAGTTCGTATACTTCTTCATTGTCATATCCCATCATGTGAGCAAGGTTTGCCGCCCAGTCAAGATCCGGAGTAGGTGGAATTGGTTTTGCATCTTTGTAAAGTCTTCTGTAAATAAAAGCTGATATAACTGGCAGTTTTGCTATTAAATCCAACATATCCTCAAAGGTGTATTCCCAGTAAACATTTTTTGTTATACCTTCATTGTAGGCTTTTGCAAACTTTGATAATTTCTGTAATGAGAGTATAGCCATTGAGAAAAGAGCCATAGGAACTGTATCCTCGGGCATCTTTTTTATAACTTCAAATGCATAATCAGGCACCTCCATTCTTTTTATAAGTTCTTCCTTGATTTCCTTTACATCTTCCTCTGTGGGAAGTTCTCCTGTAAGAAGTAGATAAATAAGTCCTTCAGGAAGAGGTTCATCCTTTACCTTTGGCAATTTCTCTCTTAATTCTGGAATTGGATATCCCCTGAAAATAACACCCTTTTGAGGGTCAACATAGGAACCTTCCCATATCATACATTTAACTCCCCTCATGCCCCTAAATATCTGGTTTACTGTTACCTGGGAAACCACTGTTTCACCGTATTTCTCTCTAAATTCCTTTACCTCTTTTATCCTCCGGGCAATTTTTTCTCCCAGCACTTTTTTTAATTTCATAAAGACCTCCTTTTTAAAATGAAAATTTAAAAAAGTTCTTCTTAATTTTAATAAAAACTTTTTTTTCTTTTATTTCACATATTTCGCCGTCAAGATGAAATATATAATCTCCGGTGCCTTCAATTTCAACAGGATTTCCAAAGTATCCGTATATACAACAAGGGTCATTTATATGGGTTCCCATAATTGCCTTTGGTAGTTTCTGTAAAATTTCTAACTTTGATAACTTTTTTATTATAGAAACATCAAGTTTTCCATCCGATGGGTCTGCAAGCGGAGTTAACTTAAATCCACCACCAACATATTTCCCATTTCCAAATGTTATCAATGTAACATCACCCTCATACTTAAAATCATGGGAATTTATCTTCAAGGGTATCGATTCAAATTTTTTCAAAACAAAAAACAGCGAAATTAAATATCTTAAAATTCCTTTAAAAATTTTCAATTCCTCTGACTTTTTTGCAGTCATTGAATCTATTCCAAAACCACATCCATTTAAAAAAATAAATTTTTTATTTTTTGCCTCAAGAATACCAGCATCTATTTCCTTAGGTTTTCCAAAAAATGCCTTTTGGAGTTTTTCCTTAAAGGAAATTCTCTGTTCAAGCAATCCTCTTATAAAATCATTACCAGAACCCAAAGGAACCATACCTATTATTTTATCTATTTTCTTCTTAATTCCAACTTGTAAGCCAGTGTTCAAAGTCCCATCTCCTCCAACAAAAACAATTCTATCAAATTTTTCCAGAAATTTCAAAAATCTTTCTCTTGCCTTTTCTTTACTGTCAGTTATAGCCATCTCGTATTTTACATTTCTTTCATCAAGCCATTTTTTTATAAGGGGTAGTTTTTTTATTGTTCTTGCGTTACCTGCATAGGGGTTTACTATTATTCCACTCATAAAAGAGTTATAAAAACATACCTGGCAGTTGTATAAACCAATATTAAAGGAATTGCAAGTATTTTTTCAAACAGGTTCTTATAAACCACAAAGTATCTGTATGCTCCTTTTCCCCAATCAAGATATTTTCTTGATAATATCTTTTTGCTCCTTAAAACTCCTTTACCTCTTTGGTGAAAAAATTTTATTTTGGGTGTGAAAAAGGCATTTATTCCTATGTTTTTTGCCCTTTCCAGGAACTCAATATCTGTAAAGTATACAAAAAATTTTTCATCAAATCCATTTAATTTTTTAAAAAGTTCCCTTTTTATAAAAATTGCAGAAAACATTGGTTGGGGAACAACCTGCTCCTTTGAATAATCAAACTTTTTCTTCCATAAAAAGGGAAAAATAAGCCCGAGTAAAGATGGGAATTCTCTTATCGAATATTCAGGGATATTCTCATCTTTTAAAAGAAGAGGAGCAAGAATTTCATAATTTTTCATAAGTTCTTTTAATTTTTCAAAATCAAAATCAAGAGGATAGGAATCAGGATTTAAAAAGAGGATAATGTTTGCTTTTGATTTCTTAAAACCGATATTGTTTGCCTTTGAATAGCCATAATTTCTTTTAAGAAAAATTTTCTTAATCTTTTTATCCTTTGTTAAAATCTCTTTTGTTCCATCCTTTGAATTGTTATCAACAATTATTATTTCAGTATTTTTAATTTTTTTAACCTCTTTTAAAAATCTTTTAATAACATCTTTGCTGTTGTATGTAACCGTTATAATTGATATTTCAGATTTTTTTGATGTATTCATAAATTATCTCCGCACATTCTTTCCATGTAATTCCTGTAAATGGAACTTTTATTTTTTTCTTTTTTAAACTTTCTATTATTCTTTTGCATTTTTCAATTTCATCATTTGGCAGATAAAACCCCTTATTTCTTTTATTTACGAGTTTTTCAATATAAATCCCATCAGGGGCAATGCATAAAACAGGAATATCATAACCTCCGTATTCAAAAAATCTACTCGGAGCAGTATGTTTGCCTATTTTATCAAAAACAAGCAAAAACAAATCTGCGGATCTTAAAAGTTCTTTAAGTTTTTTGTAGGGAACAAACCCGTGATATTCAACAAAACTTTTAACATCATCAGGCAAATTACGAGGCATTATTCCTGCATAATGAACTTCAATACCCTTTAAATTTTTAATTTTCTTTATAAATCTTACAAATGAATCTTCAGCATTTTTTAAAGTCCCTGCATAAAAAATCCTGAACTTTTCCATTTCCCAATTCGTCCATTCACCTTTAACCTTTCCATCATATCCATGTTCTGCAACAACTCCTTTAATTTTAAATTTCTCTTTTAATCCTTCATAGGAATAAACAATTCCATCTGCTTTTTTCAAAATCTCAAGTAAATCCTTTTCTTTCTTTTTGTTTTTTGAAAGCCATTCATCCCTCAATTCAATTACAAGTTTTGAATTAAAATGATTTTTTAAATTATATCCAAGAATTATTGAAGAAGGAGGAGGTGCTGAAACATATATCAAATCAATTTTTTTTAATTTTCTTTTTATATAAATTTCCGCAAAATATCTCCACAAAAATTTTGAATCAACAAAAAATTTTAATTTTTCTTTATCCCTTTTAATTTCCCCTCCCCAAAAAAGTCCCAGAGGGTCAGGTATTCTCAAAACAGGAATATCTTTAACTTCCTCTAAAAGAGTTTCATCGTATACCCAATGTCTTGTTTTTGAAGAAATAATATTAAAATCCATTTTTTCTTTAAGATATCTTGCTATCTTACATGCTCTCACACTTCCTGACATTCCGTAAGGTGGAAAATAATAGAATATAAAAATATTGAAGGACATTATTAAAATTATACTCTTTGAGAAACTATTTTTACAATTTGTTGTAGAATTCAATGACATATTGAACACAGGAGGTTTTGATAGATAAGCAAATGTTTCACATGAAACATTTTTAAATTTCCTCAAAAATATAGTTCCCTCTCAAGATTTCTAAGCTCACCCTCTCCCACGAGGGAGCGAGGGGATTTTCTGAATTTGTAACAAAGAGTTTACATGAATCTTATTGCCTTCAAAGACCTTCAGTATTTTTTGAAGAGTTCCATTGGTATTTGAAAAACCCAGTATTTTCCTTCAGAACACCATCTTCTACTTGATTTTTTTAATTTGTTTAACAAACAACTTTTGAACAGCTACAAAAACTCATTCTATTTGATTTCTTACTATTTAATCCTTTAGTATGATAAATAGAAAAAGAGATAAATTATGTCGGTAGATTTTATATTTAATATTTGCGTCAAACAAAGAAAATTAATTTTTAATTTTCAGGGCAAGGGGAAGATAAAAGAAAACAGGAAGGCTTTTAAAATCTTTATTTTAAATGTCTTCGGGAAATTTAACAAGTTGATTAAAGATAAGTGATAAAAAACTTCACTAATAAATATATAGATTTTCAGATAATTTAAGCAGTATTGGTTTTCTTAAAAGGAGATATTAGAATTCCCCGAGGCAAAAATTTAAAAATATTAACTTCTAAGGATTTTTAGTAGAACCTTTGAGAAAATAAATAATTTTTCATTTAAACACCTAATATTAAAACCTTATAATAATCAGCTCCCTATGAAAAGGAAATGGCTTTTAATTTACCTTTCAGTCTCTGTATCCTTTTATTTTGCTTGCGGAGGATACTACATTCTTTTAAAGCCAAGACTTTATGATTTAGGGGCAAATTACTTTCACATAATGCTCGCTGACAGTCTTCCTGCATTCATTGCCCTTTCTTCCTTTTTATGGGGGAGATTTGCCGATATTTTTTCAAGAAAAATTATCCTGGTTACAGGATGTTTGGGGGGAGTATTTGTCTATCTCTTGGGAATTTCTAAAAGCATAGAGTTAATACTCCTTTTTATATCCCTTGTAAGTATTTTTTATTCAATGGTTTTCCCTGTAATTAACACCGCATTTTCCTTTGAGAAAAAATACAGTGAAGCCTTTGGATACTTTACAGCAGCACAGGCCGCGGGATGGGCATTTGCAGGATTTATAACAGGAATTTTTTCTGAGTTTCAAAATACTGGTATAAAAATCAGCTATTCATTGGCGGGAATAATCTGGGTTTTGTCTGTAATTTTGTTTTATCTCTTTTATCCAGAACATGCAGAGATTAAAACAGAGAAAAAACCTAAAAAGATTAAACTCAAAAAAGAATTTGTATTCTTTCTCGCAGGTATTTTTATTTTAGGGGCAGGCATCACACTTGCCTATGGACTTTTATCAATAAGACTTTATGAAATTCTTGATAAGTCAAAGATCTCCTATGGTCTTATATGGGCAACATTCCCTGCGATTTTATCGGTAATAGCAGGTCCTCTATGGGGGAAAATAGTTGGAAGATGGAGGTGGATAAATATTCTGATTTTACTTTCAATAATTTATCCCTTAAACATAATAGCCCTTAACTTTTTTCCTAAAATAATCACAGTAGTTTTATGGGCTCTGCCTTTGTGGAATTTAATGTGGGTTTCAATTTTAAGTGCGTCAACGGATTTTTCAAGAGGTGAGGAAAGAAGCACAATAATGGGTTTGATAAACGGGGTTGTGAATGTTGCAATTTCATTAACTTTTTTTGGAGGAATCCTTGCAGATTACACAGGAAGAAGTGCGGTTGTTGTTCTTTCAGGAATATTTGCTTTTTTAAGTTTACTTGCATTTTTAAAAACAAAATCTCAATGTTTCACGTGAAACATTTTTGAGAAATTTAATTATAAAATTTTCAAGTCATCAGAAAAATTATTCCTATGATAAAAACAGAAAAATAAATAAAAATAAAAAGATAGAAACAAGGTAAAAGAAGTTTTCTTTTTTTTGATAAATAAATTTTTAGGGGTTTAAGTTTTAAAAATATGTGCCAGGTTACCATAAAAAGGAAAAAGTAAGCAAAATACTTATGGAAAATAAATCTTTGTATCCCAAGCCTTTCAGCAATCAGTCCACTCAAAAAAGTTATTGAAAATATAAATATAAGGAAGAAACTTAAAATCATTTTGGTTTACCAATTGTCTGTATGTATATCGCAGATTCTTTTTTGCCGTCAACCCCTATTATTTTATTAACCATATCATCAAAAAATGCGCCTACCACACAGGATACAAGCCCTAGGGAGACACATTGTAACGCAACATTCTGAGCAATATGCCCAGCTTCTATATAGATGTATCTGTAACCTCTATCACCATATTTATTTATTGTTCTATCAAATATCGCAGTGTATATAAATACAAGTGGTGCTTCAAGAAACATCTCTTGAAAAATAGATGATTTAAACAAATCATTTTTGAAATCGCCTTTTCTAATAAATTCAAGGGAATGTTCTTTTACATTGTAATGATAAACACCCTTTTCAAGTCCCAGGACATTATTAACCACAAGGTATAACTCTATAGGATATAAAGCACCAGCAGAAGGCACTGTCCTTAGAGACATATCTAAATATTTGCTGGTTATCCCGGAAGCGGAAAAAACTAATTGTGAAACTTCTTTTAAACTAAGAGTTGAAGAAGAATAGTTCCTTACAGACCTCCTTTTTTTAATTATTTCCTCAAAAATTTTACCTTTATAATCTGGTTCAGGTAATTTAATTTTTAATTTATCAGGGTAAACTTTAAAAGGTGACACCTCTTTTTTTAATTTTATGATTGAACCTAAAATATTAAGAGGTGTTAATTTTGTTTTCTCTTGAAAATCTTCACCAATACCATAAAGAATAAAAAATAACAGGAATTTCATATATAAATTTTAATCTATTCTTTCTAAAAACTTCAATATTATTTTAGGCTATATTTTTTCATTAAAAAGCTCAAGGATTTGATTTTAATATCTTGTTATCATTAAAATTGAAATGTGATATTAACGAGAAGAAACAAGTATGAGTGCATCCAAAAGGTATGTAAGTCTGTAATGCGTATATGAAGGAGTTAACCAGAATTGCAAACAGGAGATTTTAAAATGCCTCGGGAAGATTCCAAAAAGTTTATATTTAATTTTAAGGAAGTTTTTGAAACTGAAGATTATTTGTATTTCTATAGTAATGCATTGACTGAAGAGAGAACAGAAAAAGAGATTGAATTTTTGATAAGAGAATTAAAACTTACAAAGTCTATGAAAATTCTTGATCTTGCCTGCGGACATGGAAGACACACCAATCGTTTAGCAGAAAAGGGATTTAGGGTTACAGGTGTTGATATTAATCTTGGTTTTCTTGAAATTGCAAAAAGAGAAGCAAAAAAGAAAAAGATTAAAGTTGAATATATTCAAGAAGATATGCGAAAAATTTCCTACAAGGAAGAATTTGATAGAGTACTTCTCCTTTTTACTTCCTTTGGATATTTTGAAGATGAAGAAAACTTCAAGGTTCTTGAGAATGTATCTTTGGCTCTTAAACCTGGAGGATTATTTGTCTTTGATACATTTAATAGAGATGTATTTTTAAAGAATTTCCTGCCATATATTGTGATTGAAAAAGGAAAAGACCTGATGATAGAAAGAAACACTTTTGATAGCGTTACTGGAAGAGTTTATAACAAAAGAATTGTAATTAGAGATGGCAAAAGGAAAGATAAACCTTTTTTTATAAGACTTTATAATCCTACTGAGATAAGAGATTTATTAAAAAGAGCGGGACTTTCAATATTCAAAATTTATTCTGATTTCGATTCTAAACCTTTTGTAAATGATTCATGGAGAATGATAATAATCACTAAAAAGGATGTAAGAAAAAAAGACGAATAGTTGGCAACTTCTTTTATCCGCAATGTCAGTCAAAATTTATGAAGGAGAAAATTATTTCAAAACTTCCGCGTAAATTCACTTGAAGTATTATTTAATTTAGAATAAGTCATGTGTTCCAGAATTTGATATTTCAATTCTCTTTCAGGTATAATTTATAATTAAAACATAAATATTAAAAAGGTGAAAAATAAGCAGTCTAAGGGTATGTATAAAAGACGATGTTGTTTATGAACAAGGTAGATGTAATTGGTCGCTTGTGAGATAACTCCTTAATAAATGTATGGGGTAACCAGTTATGCTTGAGGCAAATAAAAAAGCAGCAGCAAAATATGGAATAGACATAAAGCAGATTGAGGCAAATGTTGATATCCAAAAGAATATTGAGATTTTAGGTGACGACTTAACTTTTTTAAGCGTTAGAGAATATGAAAGAACAAAACATGTTCACCGATTACACCCATACCTTGGTAAATTCATTCCTCAACTGGTAGAAGTATTTCTTAGAAAATATTTTAAGAAAGGTGATACAATCCTTGACCCATTTTCTGGTTCCGGGACAACTCTTGTAGAATCGAATATTTTAGGCATGCACTCTATTGGTATAGAACTATCTTCATTCAATGTGTTAATTCAAGAAGTAAAAACTAGGAAATATGATATTCCTGAAGTTGAGAGAGAAATTAGAGACGCTTTGAAAAGACTAAAGGCTTTCAGCTATAGTCTCCAAAATCAATCTCTCTTCGGTGAACAAATAACAAAATTTGATGCCAATAGTGAATACTTAAAAGAATGGTTTAGTGAGCGGGCATTACAGGAAATATTATTTTATAGAAGCATAATAAAAGATTACAAAAATCAGGATGTTTTAAAAATAATTCTTTTCAGGTCCGCCCGTTCGGCAAGACTTGTCCCTCATTATGATTTGGCACGTCCTAAGAAACCAGTAAGAGAGACTTATTGGTGCATCAAGCATAAAAGATCTTGTGAACCAGTAAATGAAGCATTAAAATTTATTGAACGTTATAGTTGGGATACAATAAGAAGGTTAAAAGAGTTTGATAGGATAAGGACAAACGCCTCTATCAAAATTATTCAGGGTGATGCAAGAACTGTTAAATTGCCGGAAGATTTACGAATAGATGGGGTATTCACATCTCCTCCCTATGTTGGTCTCATAGATTACCACGAACAACACAGATATGCTTATGAATTATTTAATTTTCCAAGGTATGAGGAACTAGAAATAGGACCTGCTATGAAAGGGCAGAACGATAATGCAAAAATAGAGTATGTGAAAGAGATAGTTGATGTATTTAAAAATGTATCTAAAAATTTAGTTGATAATGCCCCTCTTTTTATTGTGGCGAATGATAAATTCAATTTATATCCTGATATAGGAAAACAATGCGGATTTGAATTAATTGACATTTTTAATAGACCTGTACTTATGAGGACAGAACGAGACAAAAATAAATTTTTTGAATCAATATTTTATTTTAAGAAAGTGTGAAAATATGTCATTATCATCAAAGACAGCTGAAGAAATCGCGGGACTCCTTAGGACCATTGTAAGAGAAAAATTAAGAACTTATCAACCTGAAACCGTGCATATGCCTTTTCATCATAGACTTCTCGGCAAAGATAGGTATGCCATGTTCTCTTTTATTCAATCGATGAATACTACTTTTGGGATGTCCATCTGGGAACAGGTTGCAGTCATTTTAGCTAAGGGAGCGGGAAATTCAGCTGAGAGGCAATATAAGCTACTCGAGGAAATAGACGCAAAAACAGAAAAAATCATTAGGGAAATCCATTACAAATTAAGGAAAGGTGAAATAAATGCAAATAAAGATAATGAGATTGATCTAATTAGAAGTAGTATAAAGAAAGGACGAGCCAATGTTGATCCTGATTCAATTGTAGACCTATTTGTCAATGTCAAAAATACAGAAAACTACTTTGATATTACAAGTGCCAAGCCAAATATGAAAGAGTTTGTTGCTTTAAAACTTAAACTTCTCAGGTGGACTGCTCTAAGGTTGAGTCAGGATAAAAATGCGAATGTTTTTACAAGGTTAGCCATTCCTTATAATCCCTATCATCCTGAACCTTACGAAAGATGGACATTAAAAGGATTATATAATCTGGAAAATGGAGAAATTTTAGTAGGTGAGGAATTCTGGAATTTTGTTGCATGCGACAACATCTATGAGGAACTTTTAGATGTGTTCCAAAGTGTTGGTGAAAAATTGAGGGGTGAAATTGATAAAAAATTTGCAGAATTTAGAAGGAAGAAATGACCTTTATAACGATAAGCGACCAACAGCGCATAACACAGAATAAAAGAGTTGTGCCTTGCGGCATCACCCCTGTCTGAGTGCGGGTACGCACAGGCAAGCAATTTTGCTTTGTAAAAACTTTTTTTATGCTGGGACTCTTAACCAGAATTGCAAATAGGAGATTTTAAAATGCCTCGGGAAGATTCCAAAAAGTTTATATTTAATTTTAAGGCAGTTTTTGAAACTTATCAGTTAATTCACTAACCGGGTAAAATTTGTCATTACCTATTATACCTTTATCAAGAATGACCATTTTTTGCAGGTTTTTGAAATTTTTTAAATAAAAGAATAGAAATATTTTTTTGACTTCTTCAGGCATTTTACCAAATCTGTCACTTATTTCATTATAGATTTCCTTGAATTCATTTAAATTTTTTATCTCGTTCAATCTTTTGTATATTGAAATTATAACTTCTTCATCCTCAATATAATTTCTTGGAATATAGATATCTGCCCCTAAGGTTACCTGAATCTCTTTGGTTTCTGGAATTTTTTCTCCCCTTGTCCTTTTTATCTCCTCGTCAAGTATCTTAAAAAACAGTTGGTATCCTAGTTCCCTTGCAAATCCGTGCTGTTTTTTATCAAGTATATTTCCTGCTCCCCTTAATTTCATATCATAAAGAGCAATTTTAAATCCTGAGCCAAGATGCCTGTAAGTTGCAATTGCCTTTAATCTCTTTTTTGCATTTTCGCCTATATTTTTGGGGATTAAAAAGTATGCATATGCCTTTTTATCTTTTCTTCCGACCCTCCCTCTTATCTGGTGAAGTTCTGCAAGCCCGAAAAGATGCGGATTTTCAACAATTAAAGTATTAGCATTCGGAAAATCTATTCCTGCCTCTAATATTGAAGTTGATATTAAAATATCTATTTTGCCGAGCATGAAATTTATAAAAACATCCTCAATTTTCTCCTTATCCATTCTTCCATGAACAATTTCAACAGTTGCTGAATTTTTCCCTTTATTTCCTTTAGTCTTCCAATCCTGTTATAAATATAAAGAACCTGCCCCCCTCTTTCAAGTTCAAAATCAATTGCCTTTTCAATAATCCCTAAGTTATAAGGAACAATTATTGTCTCTATTTCCTTTTTGGAAGGAGGTGGTGTTTCCAAGAGTGATAAATCCATTATTTTCCCGAGTGAAAGATAAAGGGTTCTGGGGATTGGTGTTGCTGAAAGATAAATTGTATCAATATCCCTTTTTAAAAACTTTATCTTTTCCTTCTGTTCAACCCCAAATCTGTGTTCCTCATCAACAATTAAAAGGCCTAAATCCTTAAATTCAACATCACTCTGTAAGAGCCTGTGAGTGCCTATTATTATGTCAATTCTGCCTTCTTTTAACTCCTTTAGTATCTCTTTCTGCTTTTTCTCTGGCTTTAACCTGGTTAAACTTTCTGCCCTTATCCCGAAATTTTTCAATCTTTTCTTAAAATTAATCTCATGCTGTATCGCAAGGGTTGTTGTGGGAACAAGGAGCATTACCTGTTTTCTGTTTAGGGCAATAAGTGCAGATGCACGAAGTGCAATCTCTGTTTTTCCAAAGCCTACATCACCGCATACAAGCCTTTCGCATATTTTATCCGATAATAACTCATTTTTGATTTGTTCCCATATTCTTTCCTGGTCCTCTGTTTCCTCATAGGGGAAGGAAACTACTATTTCATCCATTAAATAGGGATATCTATAATAAAATTTCTTTTTGATTACCTTTCTTTGAACCATTGTTTCAAGCAACTTTTTTGCGAGTTCATAGGCATAAATTTTTGCCTTAAGTTTTTTCATAAACCATGATTTTGAACCAAGAGGTGTTGGTTTTGCATTTTCTCCTGAATGCCTCTCTATTTTATCAAGCCTATAAAAAGGAACAAAAACCCTTTGATTTTCCTTAAAAATTAAAACAAATGTATCAACTTTTTTTTCATCAATTCCATAAATTTTTACTTCCTTGAAATATCCTATTCCGAAATCCTCATGGATAACAGGCTCTCCTGTTTGAATAGGCAAAAAATTCTCTATTCTTTCTCCGAAAATAAAGAGTCTTTCCTCCTCTTTAAATCCATAAATCTCACCTTCAGAAAAAACAGCAATTCCTTTATCTTTTAGAACAAATCCCTGATATAAATTTCCTTTCTCATATTCAAGAAAAGGAAAAATATTTTTTAAATGATTGAATCTTATCCTGTTGGGTGCAAGATAAAAAATCTTAAAACTCTTATCTTTCCATTTATTGATTTCCATCTTAAATACTTCAAAGGGAAGGGGTGGATTTGGAAGAATTTCAAAGGGAAGCTTTTCGTCCTTTTCATAAATTATTTTAAATCCTTTTAATTTACCTTTTTCACCGTATTTTTTGGTAACAAAATAACACTCATCAATCTTTTTGATTGTTTTCTGATCTATCGGATTAAAAATCCTTATTTCAAATATCTTATTACCGTAAAACTCAACCCTTAAAGGGAATTTTTCATTTGGAGGATAAAAATCAACAATTCCACCTCTTACCGCATATTCTTTTTCACCCTCAACAAAATAAACCCTTTCAAAACCTTCCTTTCCTATAATTTCTATTAATTTTTCCCTTTCAAAATCATCTCCCTTTTTAATTCTTAAATAATTAAATTCCTCTATCTCTGAAAGTAAATCATTGTCTTTCTAAAGAATAATTTGGCTTTCAAAGGGATTTATGTTTTCTCCCTCATAAAAGGATACTCTAATTTCAGGATTCATGCTCTTTATCTCATCATAGATAATTTCCGCATCCTCAGAGATAAATAGAATTTTATTAAATTTTTTTAAAAAATAAAGAATTAAAAAGGTTTTTGCACCTGTTGGAAGGTTTTTATAAATAAAATCTAAATTTTCAGATAATTTTCCAAAAATATCCTTAATTTGCATTGGAATTAATTATACTTTATTCAGAAGAAAAAATCAACATCTTGGGCCTTTAATTTTTAAGTTTTTTTGAAAAATGCTCGGTTGTATCAATATTTCTGTGGGTCCTTGTGGGTTGATTCGGAGGGCCTTTTTGTATTAATATTAAAATTATGAACACCTGTTTCATGCTTTTTTAATAACGCAGATTTCAGGTAACATTATTGTGCTTCCCGACTCAGGTAAAAGAGCCATATCTCCTTATGTATTCGGTTCCGGAAACAAGATGAATGCAAGTTTTTCGCCCTTAAATCAAACACAGCCTTTGATTTACGAGACACAACCCAAACTTTTAAGATTCGGAGGTATAGGTACAGAGTATTTTGACTGGATGGGTGATTCTTTAAACGGTATTACCTACATAGATTTTGTTGATACACTCACAATACCTGTGCCCGTTAATTTCGGAATTGACTCTATGCTAAGTCTATGTGAATATGTGGGTGCAGAGCCAATTTTAACTGTTAATATGCAAACAACTGACACATCCCTTGCCTTATAATGTGGGAATATGGTCATTAGGAAATGAACCTGATATTGCAGGTGGTGTCTGGTCAACGCCTTTTGGTAACTGGACCTTTTACATACATTTTGGAATACCTTTTTCTAACTGGTCATGGCAGGATTCAAGTTTCTGGACACCGCAGGATTTTGCAAATCTCATTCCTTTACATGTTCAAGCAATGCAGAATGCAAGCCCCATACCACTATCATTTATATACTCAATTGCGGGTAACCCTGCATGAATAAGACCCGTTGTTGAACCGAATATTGATTTAATCGATTATCTTGATATTCATTATTACCCTTCCTTTATTTCCCTTGGCTCGGTTCCTGATACTACTGATTACATAGACTGGCTCTCAAAAACCGACACAATAACCTCTGTTGAGCATTATCTTCAGCTTTTCAGGAATTCTCTTGATGCAACAGGTGTCTATTCAACAAAGATTGTTGTTCTCGAATACAATGCTGGAATTATAATGGCACTGGACTGGCTGTGTTGGAACTATCTGAGCTATCTTTTTATTGCAGATTGCATAGGACATCTAATCAATAAGGGAATTGAAATGGCGGGTTTGTACAGCATCCAAAGTAGAGGAGACACCATAAGCAGAAGAATGGCATCCTATGTGCTTGAACTATACAGTAGATATTTTGGCGATACCCTATTTATTCCCATTCTGACCACAAAAACACGGGTTATGGCATTGAATGCTGGGCATCAAAAAGGTCACAGGATGGGACCTATACCTTTGTGGTTATAAATAAAACTCTTGATACAACCTACAATATGAACATAAGGATAAAAGACACAATTCAACAGTTTCATATTCTTAGCATAACAAATAATGCAACTATAGGAGCACCCTATAATGGAACAACAGGAATTGAAGATGAGGGATTTTTTAATCCTGACAGCATATAAGGTGGATGGAGTTTCCTAAACTACACTTTTATTCCTGCAAGTATTTATCTTTTTGAAGCATATCCCTCTATAAATGTGAAGAAAAAATCTTCTAATGATAATTATAAATTGCTTTTGCCGAATATTCTGAAAAGATTTGAAGAGATAAAAATGTTCCTTCTGAAAGAAGATATAACAATTTATTCACAAACAGGCAGAAAAATCTATGAGAGTAAAAACCCAGACATATTGCCATCTCTTTAGGGTGGTGTCTATATCATAAAAATAAAAGGCAGAAGTTATAAGTTAATTGTTTTGAAAGACTAAAAATGCCTGTAAAATATCAAAAATTCAGAACAAAAATATATAAAATGGAATAAGTCCCTGTATTAATATACCAAAAGGGATTGAAAAAATTGTTAATGCATTAAAATCAAGAAAACTCTATGATAAATTTATAGGACTTCCACTTCCCACAGAAAAGAAATAGTCAGTTATTACAATTCCCTTAAAACAGAACCTGCGAACAGAAGATGCGTGTAAATAATTGCAAATTTGAAGATTTTTACAGAACTTCTCAATTTGAATTTTTTTATCCTGCTGTTATGCTATTTACTAAAATAGGAAATGGTATGAAAAAATTAAAAATTTTTGCTTCAATGGTGATGCTCTTTATCCTTGCAGGATGTTCTAAAACCACTCAAAAGGTAGTCGAGATCAAAAATTATCCCCTTGATAACCTTGAAGGAATTATCACAAAATCAAATGTTACACTTGATAAAGAAATTTCATTTGATGGAAAGGGCTCTTTAAAGATTACTGTAGATGAACCAGCAGTAATAAGACTTTTTGAAACAGGGGATATAGATGCTGAAAATGCACGCCTGATTTACCGGACTCATTTAAAAACAGAAAATCTTGAGGGTCAGGTTTATTTAGAAATGAGGTGTCATTGTACTTTAAGCGGGACAAATGACTGGATAACGCAGAATAGGAACCAATGAACCTGAAACTCTCTTCATCGCAATTCAAAAAGCAAAGAGCAAGGTCTGAAAATCTTTTACACTACCGGAGTGTAATTATTGGCATTGCCCTTTTTTTTTGAAAAGTTCTAAAAGACCAAAGAATTCTATAATAGATGTAATTTGAATGTCTTCATCTAAATATTTTTTACTGATTTTTTCGGCAATTTTTTTGTTTTCGTTTGTTAAAGGGTATGATTCAATTATAACTTTAAGAAAATTGTATAATTTTAAGTTCTTTTCGGATTCATAAATTACGATGTAAAATGGAGTGATAATATTAAAAAACATATCAAGTTTTCTTGCCTCTCCAA
>FWPU01001090.1_pt1 | contig 65351 bp, 70 predicted proteins | sample 2228361 | NCBI WGS metagenome assembly FWPU01 (sample SAMEA103939777, study PRJEB20133) | metagenome
GATCGTCAACTTCTCAACTCGCTTCCATTTCGGATTTTGCTATGTTCTTACTGTTGATTTTTCAAACTGTCAGGTGGCTAGAATTTACACACAAAACGGTCAGTGTCAACAAAGATACCGGATTTGTGATCAAGACTATTACCAATCATACACTTACCCCCGACTCGCTTTCTTCTGGTGAGCAACATGAGTTAGTGTTACTATATACTTTACTATTCACAACCCCAAAGCACTCTTTTGTATTGATTGACGAGCCAGAAATTTCATTACATTTGGGGTGGCAACAAGAATTCTTAAGGGATTTACTTGCAATAACTAAGATAGTAGGATTTGATGTATTGATTGCTACACATTCTCCGGATATAGTCAACGACCGCTGGGATCTTACGATTGAATTGAACGGTGGGGGTATTTAATCATTGGGGGTAAAACAATGCGTGAATTTATTACTGCGGCAAGAAAAGCCAATGAAATCATGATGTTACGAAGTCGTCACAGAGGCTCATTTCTCATAGTGGAAGGGTCATCTGATGCTAAAGTCTTCAATAATTTGGTTGATAGTTCCAACTGTAAGGTGACCCCTGCGTTTTCAAAGGAAACGGTTATCCAAGTTTTGACAGAGCTTGAAAAAAGGGGAGCAAAGGGAATTCTGGCTATTGTTGATTCAGACTTCTGGGTATTGGAAGGCAAAAGAATAAATCAACCGAATTTGTTCGTTACTGATACACATGATCTTGAGACAATGCTGCTTCTTTCACCTGCTTTGGAAAAAGTACTTGGTGAGTATATACCCGGAGACAAATTGTCATATCTAGAAAAAATAGGCACCAAAGTGCGAGAGCTGCTTCTCGATGTTGGGATTCAAATTGGATACTTACGTTGGCTAAATTACAAAGAAAATTTGGGGCTTAATTTCGAATCATTACCCATATCCCAGATATTTGATCCACAATCAAGGGCTCTTGACCAAAAGCAAATTCTAAGGGCAATAAAAGTTGCATCCAGAAGTAATAATATCTCAATATCTGATGACGATTTATTTAGAAAGATAGAAGGGTTGAAAGGCTCCAGTCCCGATCCGTGGCATGTTTGCCAAGGACACGATTTGGTGTGCATTCTGCAGGTAGTTTTTCCGTTAGTGCTACAAGAAATCGTTGGTAGGGAAATTGCTGAAGAAGTTAGGAAAAAAGCTCGTGTAGATGAGTTAGATAGGGGTTTACGATTGGCTTATGAAAGGTCATTCTTTGTTACCACGAGACTATTCATTTCGATAAAAGAATGGGAACAGAACAATCCACCTTTCGTGGTTATGGCGAACTGATCTCATAAATCGCAATCTTGCATGCCAATCCAATATCTCTAATCAGGGATTGAGTCTAATATCCAAAAATTGAAATCATCCTAACCAAACTGGTAAAAACATGGAATCACGATAATGAATACTTATTGGTGACTTCTCGCCGGGCTGTGGCTGGTGCATTCCGGCGATGCCAGCAACAGGTCTATCGGACCGGTTTCGGCTTGTATCTGGAGAATATCTGCCTGGCTGTAAGCCGAAAGATCGCCCCGGTAAAAGCGCGCTTCGGGGAAGTTAGCCCGAAAAACCTGCCCGGCAGATTCTGAGATGTCGAAACCGGCGACAATTTCTGCTCCTGCTGCCCGTGCTCCCCACGAGTTGCCGCCAATCCCGCAAAACAGATCAATTGTCCGGATTCTGTCTGACGTCATAAACTTTCAACACCTCATCGCCATAGTGATTGATCACCTTGACTGCAATTTTCCCGGTCTGTGGCATGGGGAAGGGACGGCTGACCGTGCGGTAGAGGCTCTGCCAGGCTTCTTCATCGATCTCGGCACGCAGAGCGCGTTGCAGTTTTTCATAGGGATAATCCATTCCGCTGAAGTAGGCGTGACGGACGAAGAAACTTTCTTCATTATAACTGGTGTCAATGAACCAGCAGGCAATATCATCCACCGAACTGGAGCGGATTTCGCCCGTGGTGGGGTCGTAAATATCCACCCCGCGCAGTTCCACTTCCAGCATGCCCTCTCCTGCCGGGCGGACTTCAATATCCGGTTCGCCGAAAATCATGAACAGGTTACCGGAGCCGGTCTTCTTCAGCAGGGCGTCGCCCATCATCAGGTCGGGGTTCATGCGCACCGGCAGGACTTCCAGTGTACCGTAGCGTTTCGTTTCCTCTGGAATGTGCGGATCAAAGGCAAACCCGCATACCAGCAGCAGATCAAAGCCCACCCCGCGCACTGCTTCTTTGGCGGCTTCCTTGACCAGATCCGGACCCACCGTGCCGTGTTCGGGACCGATGCTCACCGCCACGCGGCGGGATTGCCCGTCGCGGGTGGTGTATTCCCCGGCTGCCTGAATCCAGGTTCCGGCAAATGGCTCCAGGTGGTCGAACTTCAGCCGTTCCCCTTTTTTCGTATTCTGCACTCCGGCATGGCGCAGGTTGGCAATGATATTTTCCAGGAACGCCTGGCTGTTCTCGCGCGCAGCGGCGCGTTCACTGGCGGGAATTTCTGCATCCGGCGAGAGCACGCGGTAGGGGCTGAGGCTCTCCACCGTGAACGGGCCGGTGACCCGAATGCGTTTGGGATCTTCATAGGGCTGGTCGTAGAGTGTTTCACGCCCGGCATTGCGGGCGATGGAGTCGTCTATTTCCTTCTGGCGCTGGCGGCGGAGTTCCCACCAGCGTTCCAGTTTTGCCTGGGCTTCCGACCCGTCCGTGATGCCCAGATCCGCCAGGGCTTTTTCGGTGCGGGCGCGTTCGTTTTCATTTTGATAGGGGGATGGAAGGCGCGGAATTTCCCATTCCTGCCAGGACTTTCCGGTCAGGTGGTTGATTTTTTCGTGCAGGGCTTCCAGTTCCGGCTGGTATCTGGCATGGATGACGTCAATCTCTTCATTGTTGGCAATGTCTTTCAGGGTGATGTGCGGCACGGTCCTGTACACAAATCCTCTGCGCACGTCGCCACCGAACGAAGCCGGGCGTTGCGCGTCGAGCGGCACCTGCCCAATTTCCTGCAGTTTCTGGAAACCTTCGGGCGAATCAGCCAGCAGGTAGTAGGGAAATTTTGCTCCCATCAGGCGGGCGCGCGCCAGGGTGAGCGCCACCCGGCTGGTGTCAATCGTGATCCAGCGCCGCCCCCACTGCTCGGCAACAAAGGCGGTGGTGCCGCTGCCGCAGGTCGGGTCCAGCACCAGATCGCCGGGGTCAGTTGTCATATGGATGCAGCGTTGAATTACAGTTTCATTTGTTTGAACCACGTACCTTAAATTTGTAGCTCCCATTAAATCAGTCCACATATTTGTCAACGGAAGCACTGGGAAATCATTTTGATACATCACGTACCGCAACTTGTTTCCAGATAAAACGATTCGATTAGCTAAAGCAAGTCTTCTTAAGCCATTTTGATGGGTTTTCCAGTGCGCATTTTCTCTTGGAGAAAAGATTTTTCCTATAAAGCTAAATGGCTGAGATCCGGTTTCAGTCCAATCTGCCGATTCTAAAGAAATAGGAGAGTAAAATTTTACCTTTGATATTAAATTGCCTAAATTTTGTGTTTCTGGAAAAGTTAGTCTTCTCCGGTTTCCATCCGGAAATTCTATAAAATCATAACCCTTGTGTGGTATCACATCTGAACCCTTTTCGCCAAATAAATGGTTCACTTTTAACTTTTCTTTTTCCTTTGCATACCATACTAAAACATCTGCTACGGATGCAATCGTACTCGCTGGGAAAGCACCTGTTTTTCTAAAGAATATCTCTGCTATAAAATTCTCGCTTCCAAACACCTCATCCAGCACGCAGCGCACCAGATGCACATTCTCATCGCCAATCTGGACGAAGATACTGCCGCTTTCGTTGAGCAGTTCGCGCGCCGCCACAAAGCGGTCGCGCAGGTAACTCAGGTAGGAATGGATGCCCAGTTCCCAGGTATCGCGAAAGGCTTTGATCTGCTCCGGCTGGCGCACCAGGTCTTCCATTTTGCCATCCTGCACCTGGCGCTTTCGCACGCTTACCTGCCAGTTGGAGCCGAACTTGATCCCGTAGGGCGGGTCCATGTAAATCATCTGCACCTGTCCCTTCAGCCCCTCTTTCTCTGCCAGCGAGACCATCACCTGGAGCGAATCGCCCAGAATCAGGCGGTTGCTCCAGTGCTGTTCGTGCCGGTAAAATTCCACCAGTTCTTCAAATTCCAGGCCGTTGAAATCGGCAAACAGGTTGAGTTGCTGCGGCTGGTCTTCGCCTGCCTGATTGCGCAGGTCTTCGATGATTGCCTGGGGGTGGATTTTTTCCTGAATGTAAATGGGTACGACCGGCACCACCAGGTCTTCGCCATCCTGTTCATCCTTGCCCTTCCAGACCAGTTGCGGGTCCAGCGAGGGGTCGCGCGGGTAGCGCATCTGGCGAGGGTTGCGCTCGTCTTCCGCCACAAAATCGCGCAGTTCTTCGGTGGGGATGTTGGGGCGGGTTTCCTCGTGTCGGATGTGACTGACCGGTGTGGAAGAGGTTTTGTCTTTGCGGGGCATGGGGCTACTCCTGAGAGGGGTATAAAGCGGCTTCAGCAGAGTGTTCCAGAAAGTCGCGAATCAGATTCTTCGCATTCCAGGGGTCTTTGATTTCCAGAAAAGCCCAGCGTCCAAAGCCGCCGTGGTTATTGATGGCTGGAACCCACAGATTGCGGGCAGCAGCCACCTTGACGGCTTTTTCTTCCTTTGCTTCCCCCGAAACTTCCAGAATCAGTTGAAGTGGATCATTTTCACCATGTCCGTCATCCAGATGAGCGATGAAATCGGGAGTATATTGTCGCTCCTGACCATCCAGCGTGTACGGGATGATAAAGCCCAGATTGTGATTCTTAACGTAGCGCAGGACTTCGGGCATTTCCTCCAGCGCCTGAGCCATTTTTTGCTCCCAGGAACCGGTATCTGCCACCACATGCGAAATGTGGCATTTTGCCGGGTCGGTCACCCAGACCGGGCGGGTGGTGTTGAAGTCCACATAGCGGGTACTGCCGTTGGGTTCATAGGGATGCAAACGCGGCAGAATACGCGGCGCTCCGTTTTCGGACTGGATAATGGACAGGTAAATTTTTTCCACGGCGTGCTCTGCAAGCCGTTCCAGCAAAAGCATCTGGGGAAATGTATTATCCTTCAGCACCAGGTGATTCTGCCGCCACTCGCGAACGATCTTGAGAAGGTCCGGGAACAGCCACGGCTTGAGGGTTCCCTCATCATCCTGGAAATAACGCTCCAGCAGCCGCTTTGCAAGGAGAAATTCAACCTCCTGAACCCGCCTGGTTTCCAGGTCGTAGAGGGTATGTATGCTGGTTTCTCCTACCAGAGGTGCATTTTCCACCCGCGTCGGTACATCCAGTGTGGAAAGAACCATACGGGAATCCGATGAGAAGCGGGCGGTCACATGTTCGGGGGGTAATTCATAGCGATACCCGATCACACGCGGGAAGGTGATTTCGCAGGCGATGCGTTCGTCCATGGCGCGGACACGGGTGGGGCGACGCGGTGGAGGGGTGGGTTTTGGAGCTTCACGCGTGGGAATGAATGAGAATGGGACACCGTACACTTCTGCATATTCCACCGGAAAAGATTCAATGGCAACCATCTCACCGTTGACTTCGAAGGTACGCGTTTCGGTTTCATAACCGATACGGCGCAACCCGCGCCCAACCACCTGTTCGCAAAGCAGTTGCGTCCCGAAGGCACGCACACCCAGGATGTGGGTTACGGTGCTGGCATCCCAGCCTTCTGTCAGCATCGAAACCGAAACCACACATTTGATGTGTTCCCCCAGTTTGCCGGGTTTTCCCACCGTATTCATGACTTCTCGAAGAATATCCTCATCGGTCAGTTTATCGGGGTCGCGCCCTGGAAAACGCTGGCGGTACTCATCCTTAAAACGCTGAATCTCGGTAGCGGCAATTTTCTTGAATTCATCGCTCATTCCCTCGCCTGATTCGAGCTGTTCGCTGTCAATCAAAAGAGTCACAGGTCGGGGTTTCCAGGAATTTCCTCCCACGTCGGAGCGAACATTACTGAAGAGAGGCAGTCTGCCCGGCACAAGGACTGTGCGGCCATCGGCCAGGGTCTTTTCCCAACCGGCAATGTAGTCATAGAGCAGTTTGGAAACACTGGTGTTGCTGGCAACCACGATGAAAACCGGCGGTGGAATCTCCGGCTGAGCCTGCTGCTCCCATACTTTATGATATCTTTCGTAACTCGTATACAGACTGTGCAGGGCACTTTCCAGTTTTGTGGGTATCCTGGGCTCGCCATCTGGTGTTTCACTATTCCGCCCCTTCTTCGGCAACCCATCTTTTACATGAGGCCAGAGATGACGATAGATGGGGTATTCACCCAACATCGAATCGTCCTCCACCGGGACGCGTGCCACCTTGACGATTCCCGATTCGATGGCATCTATCAGAGAAAAGTCAGAAACCACCCATGGAAAGAGCGTGCCTTCAGGATAACCCGAACCGCGCAGGAAAAATGGAGTGGCCGAAAGATCGTAGATAATCTTGATTCCCAGTTTCTTTTGCACGGCTTCCAGCCCTGAAATCCATACCCGGGCTTCCCGGTCGTGTTTTTTCAGTTCTTCGCGCTCTTCCTGACTTAACTGGACTTTTTCAGCGGGGGGCTTATGGCGATAACAGTGATGAGCCTCATCATTGATGACAATGATGTCTTTTTTACTACCCAACTCCCGGCACACCCGCCGCACCATCTGGTCAGGGGTTTCGGTAAAAGGGCTTCCATTATTTCCTTTGAGAATATCTCTTGTCAGTGTACCTGCCTGTACCCGTTCACGCAACTGCAATGCCTGAAAATTGGTGATGACGATACGTGCCTGATGCAGTTCCTGGAAGCGATCGGGTGGTACCAGGTCGAAGCGACGGTAGTAGTTTTCTCCATCAGCAGGCAGCAATACCCGCAAACGGTCACGAATGGTAATGCCTGGTGTGACAATCAGAAAGGCGTCTGAAAAACGCCTGTCCTGTGGACTGACCTGTTTATTCAACACATGCCAGGCAATCAGCATTGCCATTACCACAGTCTTACCACCACCGGTAGCCATCTTTATAGCGAGGCGGAACAGTCCAGGATTGGCTTCCTGGTTGGCGTGGCGCAACTGTTCCAGAATCCAGCCATCATTGTATTTCTGCGCCACCTCATTCAGGTAGATGACAGTTTCCATCGCCTCAATCTGACCGAAAAACAGACGCGGTTCCCGTCCGGGTCGTTGCCAGTAATCCAGCAGCGAGCGGGTGGTGCGGGTGATTCCCTGATAGCCTCCCTTTCGCCAGATGCTCACCCGCTCACGAATTTGATTGATCAGTTGATTCTCCTCCTGGCGGTCTGCGGTCCAGGATTCAAAATCCAGTCTTAATTGCTGCCCTCCTTTGCGCCGTGGAGCAGGAATCGGGACAAAGTAAGCACTTTTTCGCCGTTGAGGGACAATTTCGCTGGTAATACCAGATTCATCAAATTTGAAGTGTCGTTTTGGTTCCTCGAATGGAGAATTGATGACTGGATTTGCAATTGTGTCTTCACCCATGGCTGCCAAGAGCTCCTCATCTGGCTGTTCAGGAAAATGCACTCCGCCCGCGGCAGGCGGTTTATTTGCGCGGGCGGCAAAAGTTTGCTATGCTCATTTTGCCGCAACGCGCCGCAACCGCGTTGCCTTTCCAGCCTCGCCGAAGCCACCGGCGGGGCTGGATTTTTTTACCTGGAAATAAGTATAGCAAATTACTGGCGAATGTGATGACATTTTGAAGGGTGGAAAATGGCAAAATCCAATCTCTACCAAACCAAAACAACAACAAACATCATACCAGTCATGGAGGTTGGAAATATGCCTTTGCTGTCTTATTGCATTGACGAGTTTTTGGAGTTTAAGCGAGCTCAGCGTCTGAGCCGTTGGACTTTACTGGATTATGAAACCGTCCTGCGGCGATTTAATAGGGAAATTGGTGATTTTGACATAGATCATATTGAACGAAAGACAATTGCCCATTATTTGGCATCACTCGATTTGTCAAAAAAAAGAGTCAAAAACATTTACACAGCTCTTTCTTCTCTCTGGACATGGGCGGTTGAAATGGGATATTGCACAGTTCATATTATTCGCCAGATCAAGCCCCCCAAACCTGAAAAGCGCCCTATTCTCCCTTTCACCCGTGATCAAATTATGAATATGCTTGCATCTACCGATGCCTCAAAGGAATACACTCGTCCGGGAAAACGTGCTTGTCGTAATCGCTTGAAGACCGGTGTGCGAGATAGGGCAATCATTTTATTGCTGTTAGATACCGGGATCAGAGCATCTGAATTATGTGGAATAAAGGTAAAAGACATTAAACCACACGGAATTTATATTCACGGAAAAGGCTCAAAGGATCGCTTGGTGCCGATTTCAGAAACAACCCGCTCTGCGCTGTGCGACTATATAGGAGAACAAAAAGACATTGAGAAATATGTATTCAAAACAGAGCAAGGGAATGTTCTTAGCCGAGACGCACTCAGATTGATTATTCGGCGAATTGGCGACCGGGCTGGTGTAAACGATGCTCATCCTCACCGATTCCGACATACTTTCGCAATAAATTTCTTGAGAAACGGTGGAGACGTTTTTACACTGCAAGCAATTTTAGGGCATGAAACCTTGGATATGGTTCGTAGATACCTGGCAATTGCTCAAACAGATATAAATGGTGTACATCAGCGTGCCTCACCTGTAAAAGTCTGGGGGCTTTAATCCTCATAACCCGGAGGTCAGTGGTTCGAATCCACTCCCCGCTACTTTCGAAAACGACCGAAAGGTCGTTTTTGCTTTGAGCGCTTCGAACACCATCGAGGTGTGATATCCGCTCCCCGCTACCTTCGAAAAAGACCGAAAGGTCGTTTTTACTTTGAGCGCTTCGAACACCATCGAGGTGTGATATCCACTCCCCGCTACTCAGGCCAGTTAAATCTGACGTTTTTCTTTTTGGGTTGGAACATTGGCGTTGAAATTGCACCTGTGGTACAGTACATTTACCGGCACTTATGAGCCTTCTCATTCCTTACAGGTTTGAATATGCCTACTCGACGATATTTGGTTTTTTGTCTGCTATCCTGCGCAGTTTTGTTGCTTTCCGCGCCAACTGAACCGCCACTCCTGCCGGCTCCGGCCGTCGTCCAGGCTGATTTATGGTCGGCGTTTACCGAGCGATTGCAATCCTCTTCCCCAAAGTCGCTTACCTTCGATCTCTTCACCCCCGAACTGGATACCGCTTTCCTGACGGCGGACGGGAAAACCGCCGTGCTCTGGCTGGCGCTGCGGGATGATTACGGGCGGCGATTAGCAACCGAACCCAGCCTTCTCCTCGCCCGCCAAACACAAACTGGCTGGCACATTGTGATGCCCGACGATCCGGCATGGGAAGAGATTTCTAAGTCCCTTCCCCCTCAATTCCTCCCCATTGAAATTCAATCCTCGCCCCAAAATTCACCAAACGAAGGCATTATCATCAACACACCCCTGACCGGTTATTACCTGCCCTACGCGGCTGGTACGGCCCACTGGATGGAAGGCTCAATCAGTCATTTTCACAACATCCCCGAATTGGGTTACCCCTCCTGCAGTATTGAATATTGCCGGTATGCCTACGATTTTACCGACTATCAATCCTTTCCCCTGCTGGCTTCAAAGGAAGGGCATGTCATTGCCTCACGAGATTCCTGCCCGGATGGCAGCCCAACCTGCACGAATTTCATTGTGCTCCACAATCGGGCTGAAGGAACTTACCAAATTTACCTGCACCTCGCCCACGGCACCATCCCGGATCAACTCACCCCCGGGACTTTCGTCCGGCGTGGTCAGTATATCGGCGACAGCGACGATACCGGTTACAGCACCTCGCAGCATGTTCATTTCATGGTAACTAATGATATCTGGATGGGAAGTGGGGGGTATTACTGGGGGCGTTCGATTGACATCCGCTTTGCCGATGTCCCCATCAACAACGGTATTCCGCGCAATTGTTACGAAGTAACCCGCTTTCCGATATACGATGGGGCTACCGAATGTTTGGGAAATAAACTCGATCCTCGCAACCCCGCTAATGACTGGTATGTTTCCGGTAATGCAGGCGCATTCCCGCCCAGCGGCAGCCTCATTCGGCCGGCAGCAGGAGATACTTTACTGCAAGGCACCGGCTCGGTGATGGATGTGACTGCAACCGCCACTGACGATGTGCGCGTCACCACCGTCAGGCTGGTGGTGAAAATAAATGGTGAATGGATGGAAACCGGCCCGAAAGTCCTTTCGCCCACACAAGCCGGCTTGTACGACTGGGATGTAGATTTATGTTCTGGCGGGCCGTTGAACGGTGCAGTGGAATTGGCCTTGCGGGTTTGGGATCACGAGGGCAACATGGCTTCTGCTCTCGATCCGCGGACAGTACTGGTAGATCACGCCTGCCCGCCGTCCACCACTCAGTTAAGACCTGCCGAAGTTTTGGATTCAACCGCGGTAAGATTGAGCTGGGAAGCCGTGGATAACGGCGCAGGTTTTGGAAAATTCGAACTGCAATGGCGGCCCGAGCCGGGCGCATGGCACGACGGCGGTATCATCCCGATTACCCCTCATCAACGGTCATTCTGGTTTGTCGGTAATCCGGGTCAATCCTATGCTTTTCGCTTACGCGCCGTGGATGTAAACGGGCAAGCCGAAGAATGGCCCGCCGGGGATGCCGCTGAAACATTTGCCTCCCTTCCTTCAACCTGTCAACCGGACGGGTATGAGCCGGATGATAACCCCACTCAGGCAAGACCGCTGACACCGGGTGAAACTGCGGAGAGAAACCTGTGTCCGCAGTCCAATGCGGATTGGTTCCAAATCTCGATCAACCAAACCGGGAATTACTTATGGAGCGCGGTATCACACAGCGGCGGGGCAGCCGTTCGCCTGCGCTTATACGCTGAGGACACTGTGACCGAACTAGGCTCCGCCGAGGCACTCGCCGCCGGCGAACACGCTTTCCTGCGCTTCCAACCTTCCGTGCCGGGTATGTACTATCTGAAGGTTGAACCGCTCCTGCCAAACCTGATGGGCACACAGGCTATCTACCATTTGACGGTGCGGCAAGGGCAAGACACATTTCTGCCGCTCATCTCCCGCTAATTTTGAATAAACCAGAAAATAAATATTCCCGCGCCAACCCACCAGCGCGGGAATACCGATTTATTCCGATTGACCGGGCAAATAAGGGTGGATGTTTCACGGGATCTGGAATAAGCCCAGTTCCTTCACATCCATTTCGGTTACCTCGGGCAAGCCCAAAATCACATCTACCTGTCGGTCGAAGGCATCCGGCAATTTGTACTTCAGGTAGTCAGCCGTCATGATGACTGCTTTGCGAGCAGTTTCCTCAGAAATGCCCAGTTTTTCGGACATCCGCTTAATCAGTTCCTCCATTTCCGTACCTCCTTTCAGCCAACCCAATTATTGACTATACAAAGAATAGCACGAAAATGTAAGATTTTCATTAATCCATATGGCGGATGACCGCCTCCCCAAATTCGGAGCACTTAACCAAAGTAGCCCCGTCCATCAGGCGGTGAAAGTCATAGGTCACCGTTTTTGCACTGATTGCGCCTTCCATCCCGCGAATGATCAGGTCAGCGGCCTCATTCCAGCCCATGTACCGCAGCATCATCTCGCCGGACAGAATCACCGAACCGGGGTTGACCATGTCCTTGTCAGCGTACTTCGGGGCTGTCCCGTGGGTGGCTTCAAAAACAGCGTGACCGGTATCGTAATTAACGTTACCGCCCGGTGCGATTCCAATTCCGCCCACCTGCGCCGCCAGAGCATCCGACAGGTAATCACCATTCAGGTTCATGGTCGCCAGTACATCGAAATCCCGCGCGCGGGTGATGGTTTGTTGAAAGACAATATCCGCAATCACATCCTTGACCAGCAATTTACCAGCCTTGAGCGCTGCATCCTGCTCAGCGTTGGCAGCCTCTTCGCCTTTTTCGGCTTTGGTGCGCTCCCACTGCGCCCAGGTATAGACCTGCTCGCCAAATTCCTGTTCGGCCAGTTCGTAGCCCCAGTTACGAAAAGCCCCTTCGGTGAACTTCATAATGTTGCCTTTGTGGACAAGGGTAACACTGCGCCGCTTGTACTGGATTGCGTAACGCAGCGCCGCCCGAACCAGCCGAAAGGTGCCTTCTTTTGAAATCGGTTTCAAACTGAAAGCAGCCGTTTCCGGGAAGCGGATTTTCTGATACTCCTGCGGAAAATTCTCCTTTAGAAGCGCCTTGAAACGCTCGTTCGCTTCCGTCCCCAGTTCGAATTCAATCCCAGTGTAAATGTCCTCTGTATTCTCACGGAAGATGACCATATCCACATCTTCGGGGCGGCGCACCGGGGAGGGCACACCCTGAAAATAACGTACCGGCCTCAGGCAGACGTACAAGTCCAGCGCTTTCCGCAAAGCCACATTCAACGAGCGAATACCGCCGCCAACCGGTGTAGTCAGCGGGCCTTTGATGCCCACCAAGTACTCCCGAAAGGCGGTCAAAGTTTCTTCCGGCAGCCAGTTGCCCGTCTGCTGATAGGCTTTTTCTCCTGCCAGCACTTCCAGCCAGTGAATTTTACGCCTGCCGCCGTAGGCCTTCTCCACTGCCGCATCGAACACCTGCTGAGAGGCCCGCCAGATGTCGCGTCCTGTGCCGTCCCCTTCCACAAAGGGAATAATCGGCTGGTCAGGGACAATCAGCCGTCCCCCTTCCATGCGAATTTTCTCACCACCTGGCGGGACAAGTTGTGTGTTTGTGCCCATTCTGTTTCCTCCCGGAGAAAAAAATACGAATTTGATGATGAATATCTCGATTATATCAAAATTACTTCGATCTCAAATCAATTGAGTTCTCTTCCAATTGGCTATAATAAACCTAACCATTACCTTATCATCCTCTTCTGAAAATTGATGAAAAGAAATTCCACCCTGTTAACTGCGTTTTTGGCTTTTCTCATCCCTGTGCTGGTAATTGGGTTCTATTATGTTACCCACAAACCTTTTGACCTCTCTTTTGCGGTAGCCTTCAGTCTGATGATATGGAGAGTCCTGATTGCCGGTTTGATTATGGCAGTGGCTGGCGGTATTGGCGTGCGCTTGCTGCCCAACTTGCCCCTTCACCCTGTGGCAGCGCTGGCTATTCAGGCGATTTTTGGTTTGGGGCTGATAGCCCTGCTGATTTTGCTGGTTGGCGCTCTGCTGGGGGTTCACGTTTGGCTGCTGGCTGGCATCCTGTTGGCAGGGATATTTTTTCTGCGCCGCTCAATTCGCCTTTGGATCAGGCAGTGGACAGCATGGAAAGACATCCTGCAACACAGCGCCACCAGTGAGCGCTGGATGGGGGCACTCGTTATTCTGGCGCTGATCTCTCCCTTGTGGACGGCACTGGCTCCGCCGATCAAATATGACGCTCTCGTTTATCACCTAACCCTGCCCCACGCCTACCTGGATGCCGGCCGCATCATTCACCTGCCATGGCTGATGATGAGCGGTTATCCGCAGAATGCCGAAATGCTTTACTTGCTGGCAATGGCGCTGGGCGGCGCGCCTGCCGCAGCGGTTTTAGGTTGGGGCTTTGCCCTGGTGGGCTTGTGCGGGCTTGTGGGTTGGTTAATGACCAATTGGGATGCGCGGGCGGCATGGGCTGGCTGCGCTGCCTTGTTTGCCGGGTCAACCCTGGTTTTTTCCAGCGGCTGGGGATATGTGGATTGGCTCGGCTTGCTTTTCGGCCTTGCCTGCCTGATCAGTTTGGATTTGTGGGGGAAAAACGGGCATTCTTCTTTTCTCTGGTTGGCAGGCGCATTTTCCGGGATGGCGATTGGCAGCAAGTACCCTTTCGGCACGTTGGCATTGGTTGGTCTTTGTGCGGTGATCTTTCTTTCCCACCACCAACTGAATTCCATCCCAAAGCGAATCATCCTTTTTTCAACCGGCGCCATCCTATTTACTCTGCCATGGTTGATGAAGAATTTTCTGTTCACCGGTAATCCGCTCTATCCGTTCTTCTTTCCAGCAGCCGAGATGGACGAAATCCGCGTTTCGATCTATTTTGAGGATGAACCCTTCGGAGACTGGCAGGATGTCCTGTTCCTGCCATGGCGAGCGACCATTTGGGGAATTGAAGGGACTGCCGGCTACGCAGCTTCGATTGGACCGTTACTGCTGGGATTCGGCGTGCTGTCCTGGATTGGCTGGCGAAAGTTATCCGATGACCAGCAAAAGACCCTTACCCTTTTGACTCTGTTTGCCTTGTTTACTTGGGTTTGGTGGGCAATTGGAGGACGCTTCACCGGCTATTTGCTTCAAACCCGCATGGTCTATCCGCTCCTTCCGGCTTTTGCCGGACTGGCAGGGGTGGGTTTTCGGGCTGCCAGTTCAATTCAGATCGCTTCAATCCGCCTGCAGCGCGTCCTAACCCCCATGATTCTGATGGTATTGACCTTTACCGCATTGGAAGCGCATTTGGACATGATGGGTCGCTTCACGCCTCAAGCTGCGCTCCAGTTGATAAACCCCAAAGAGTATTTAGAAAGAAATACCGGCTGGTATCAACCAGCCATGGAAGCAGTGCGTAACCTGCCAGCGAATAGCCAAACACTGCTGATTTACGAACCACGCGCTTTATATTGCCTGCCAATCTGCAAGCCGGATGAAAACCTCGACCGTTGGCGGCGGGATTGGATGCGTTACTCCGATTTCTCGGCCATTCAACACCACTGGCAGGAGGAGGGATTCACCCATCTGCTGGTCTTTCGATTGGGTGTAGAATTTATGAAAGAAAACCCCGATCCCAAACATCCCCTTCCCAGCCTGCTGGCGCTGGAAGATTTCCTGAATACCCTGCCCGTTTTAGAGGACTTTGGGGGAGTTTATCAGTTATACTCATTGAAATAAATTCGCTCGGGAGGATATTGGCGATGGCGCTTTCCAAAGATGGTGTTTTCTACCTTGGCAAACAGTACGACCCGCTCGAGAAAAAACTGCTGGATGAGCCCATTCTGTATAATCCGGCTGACTTGACAACTCATGCGGTTGTAACCGGCATGACCGGCTCCGGTAAAACCGGCTTGTGTATTGGACTACTGGAGGAAGCCGCGCTGGAAGGTATCCCGGCCATCATCATTGACCCGAAAGGCGATCTTACCAACCTTCTGCTGCATTTCCCCGACCTGCTTCCCGCCGATTTTGAGCCGTGGATTGATCCGGAAAATGCCCGCCGTGAGGGCAAAACCACCCAACAACTGGCTGAGGAGACTGCCGAGCGCTGGAAAAACGGTTTGGCAGAGTGGGGATTAGGACCGCAACAGATTCGTGAACTGACCGATGCCGTTGAGTTCGGTTTGTACTCTCCCGGTTCATCGGCGGCTACCCCAGTGAATATCCTCTCCTCGTTTGAGTCACCCGATTTGCCGTGGAGCGAGAACCGCGAGATCCTGCGTGAAAAAATCTCAACGATTGTTACCGCTCTGCTGGGTTTGATTGGTTTCAAGGATATTGATCCCCTGCGTTCCCGTGAACACATCCTGCTCTCCAATATTCTGGAGCATGCATGGAGCAGCGGCAAATCGCTCGAACTGACCGAATTGATTCTGCAAACCCAAAAACCGCCTTTTGACCGGCTGGGCGCCTTTCCGGTGAACAACTTCTTCCCCGAAAAAGATCGTCTGTCGCTGGCCATGCTGCTCAATAACTTTCTTGCCTCTCCCTCCTTTGAAATCTGGCGGGAGGGGCAGCCGCTGGATATTGAAAGGCTGCTTTACACCCCATCCGGCAAGGCTCGCCATAGCATCTTTTATTTGGCCCATCTCAGCGAAAGCGAGCGGATGTTCTTCGTCACCCTTTTGTTTGCCTCCATTGAGTCATGGATGCGCAATCAACGCGGCACGGGCAATCTGCGCGCCTTGATTTACATGGATGAAATCTACGGTTACCTGCCGCCGTTAGGTAACCCGCCATCGAAAACCATTATGCTGCGCATGCTGAAACAGGCGCGCGCTTTCGGCATTGGCTTGCTGCTGGCCACCCAAAACCCGGTTGATGTAGATTACAAAGGTCTCTCCAACGCCGGCACATGGATGATTGGCCGCTTGCAAACCGATCAGGATAAACAACGGCTGCTGGATGGTCTGGATTCAGCCGGCGGGGGAGTCAACCGGCAGGAGATGGACCGGCTCATCTCCACGCTGGGCAAGCGTGTTTTCGTTCTTCACAGCGTTCATGCCAAAAAGCCGATTCTTTTCCAGACCCGCTGGGTGTTGAACTTTCTGGCTGGCCCATTGACCCGCGCTCAACTGCCGGCCTTAATGCCGCTGACAAGCGCACTTCCCGCCCGCGTAGCAGCATCGCCTCAAGCCGCAGGCGAACCCCTCCCGGAACGTCAGAGTACGCCTTCTGCTGGCGCCACAGCCTACACAACGGTTCGTCACCCCCTGCCCGCTGGTGTGGACGAGTATTTTCTTCCCAATGATCTTCCCCTGTCGGAAGCCATCCGGCAGGCGGGTATACCGGCCTCGGCGCAGGTGGAGCAGAAAGGATTTGTTTATCACCCGGCTTTGTTTGCGCAGGCGGCTATTAACTATCTGGCTCGCAAATACAACCTCGAAATCAATCGCGAAGTGGCGGCATTGGTTCAAGAGCCGCGTGGCCGGACAATCGAGTGGGATGACTGCCCGTGGCGCAGTTTCAAACGATCCGAAATCACCGCTCATCCCCTGCCATCCGCCCAATATGCTCCCCTGCCGGGTTGGCTGGCTGATGCCCGCCAGTTGAATGCCTACCAGCAGGACTTCGTTGAGTGGGTTTACCGCAATGCGGCTATCCGCGTGCGCGCCAATGAAAAACTGAAAGTCTATGCTCCGCCGGAAGTGTCCACCGCCGAATTCCGCGACCAGTGCGCTCAGGCGGCCCGCTCAGCATTGCAAGCGGAACTTCAAAAAGTAGAAAATGCCTACCAGAAGAGGATCGAAGACCTGAACCGCAAAATAGAGCGTCAAAAGAGTGATGTCGCCGATAAAGAAAACACCTTCAAACAGCGCCAAATGGAAGAGTTAGCTACTCACGGGCAATCCCTGATGAATCTGTTTGGCAAGCGCCGCGCTACAATCTCCAGCTCCATGACCAAACGCCGACTGACCAGCGAAGCCAAAGATCGGCTTGAAAAGGCCAAACTGGCGCTGGAACAATTGCAAAAACAGCTCAAGGATATTGAAGCGGAGAAAAACCGCGAATTAAAGCAAATTCAAGAACGCTGGGCGGATGTGGTCAACGATGAGGTTGAAATCCCGCTCACCCCATACAAAAAAGACATTTTCATTCAGCAATATGGTATCATCTGGATACCATACTATGTCCTCTTGATCGATCAGCAAATGCGGGAAATTCCCGCCTTCCGCCGGCCGGTCTGATGAAAAAACCTTTTCGCGAAAATTAGAGGTACGCCATGCCACCAGAAGTAACTCGCGACCGGGTTAACCCCGAGAAATTCGATACCACACCGCTACGCCGCCCATCGTGGATTCGGGTACGCGCCCCGAGCGGTGAAACCTTTGAGCAATTGCAGCAACTAATGCGCCGCAAAGCTCTGCACACCGTTTGCGAAGAAGCCGGCTGTCCCAACATGGGCGAATGCTGGGGCGCGGGTACGGCTACTTTTCTGATGATGGGCGATATTTGCACCCGAACCTGCGGTTTCTGCGACATTAAACGCGGCCGTCCCGAAGCCCTCGATTGGCTCGAACCGGAACGGGTTGCTCAGGCTGTCAAGGCGATGAACTTGCAGCACGCCGTCATCACTTCGGTCAACCGCGATGACCGCAAAGACGGCGGCGCACCGATTTTTGCCATGGTCATCCGCCGCATTCGCCAGTTACACCCCGGCTGTTCGATTGAAGTGCTCATCCCCGATTTCAAGGGCAGTATCGAAGCCCTGCGGATCGTCATGGATGCCCGCCCGGAAATCCTCAATCACAATGTCGAAACCGTACCGCGCCTGTTCAAAGTGGTACAGCCCCAAGACCGCTACGAGTGGGCCAAAGCCACCTTGAGCAACGCCAAGAAATTAGACCCGGATGTGCTGACCAAATCTGGCATCATGGTAGGACTGGGCGAAACGATGGACGAAGTCAAAGCGGTCATGGAAGACCTGCGTTCATGGGGTGTGGAAATCCTCACCATTGGGCAATACCTGCAGCCCAGCCGCAAGCACCTGCCGATTGCCCGTTACTACACCCCCGAAGAGTTCGAGTACCTGCGCGAATTCGGCTTGCAGATCGGTTTCAAGTGGGTGGAAAGCGGCCCGCTGGTACGCTCATCTTACCACGCCGCCGAACAGGTACGCGCCTTGAGCGTGGTTCACCGCCAGTTATACGGCGAACCGGCAGCGAACTAGGCAATCCCTATTCCCTTCATTCATCTCCAAACGAGATGCCCATTTCGCGCGCCGTTTGGATGAGATCGCTCTCTAACGACACGCGGCGTGGCTTGGAGAGCGCCTCCTCCAGTGAAACGTCGGTGATTTCTCCACCGCGCAAGGCTACCATCCTGCCGAATTGACCCGCCGCCGCCAGCCGCACGGCTGCCCCGCCCATGCGGGTGCACAACACCCGATCGAATGCGGTGGGGCTACCGCCGCGCTGCAAATGCCCCAACACGGTTACTCGCGTTTCAACGCCACAAGTACCTGCTAACGCCTCCCCCACAAACTGACCAATTCCCCCCAATCTGGCTTGAAAGACCTGATCACCCACCGAGCGGTAAACCCGTCCCCCACCGGCCGGGTGAGCTCCCTCCGCTACGGCAATGATGCTGAAAAACGCCCCCGCCGCCACCCGATCCTGAATTTTGGCGCAAATTGCCTCGATTCGGAAAGGAATTTCCGGTATCAAGATCACATCCGCGCCGCCAGCAATCCCGGCATACAGAGCAATGTAGCCGGCATCCCGCCCCATTAATTCCAAAATCATCACGCGATGATGGGACTCGGCGGTGGTGTGCAGCCGATCAATCGCCTCCATAGCCGTGTTTAGCGCCGTATCAAACCCAAACGTGAAGTCGGTGCCATGAATGTCATTGTCAATGGTCTTGGGAACGCCAATCACCGGCGCATTCAACTGCTGGTACAATTCCAGCGCAATCCGCAGCGTGCCATCTCCGCCAATGACGATTAAGGCATCCAAATCCAGACTTTGGATGCGTGCGTACACTTGTTGGGAGGTGTCTTCGATCACCTCAATACCATTGCGGATGACTTTACGGGCAAACGGATTGCCGCGGTTGGCTGCGCCAAGAATGGTGCCGCCGCGCGGCAGAATGCCCCGCACCTCGCTGAGGGTGAGGGGAAAAACGCCGCCTTCATCCACAAAGCCATCGAAACCGTTGCGCACCCCCAGCACCTGACAGTCGTAACGGAGAACCGCCGTTTTGACCACAGCCCGGATCACGGCATTCAAACCGGGGGCATCTCCCCCGCCCGTCAGCACAGCAATCTTTTTCATGCTCTAATTATAGCCAGTTTGAAATTTCCCTATACAACTCTTTTTCATACCTTCTGATCAGGCATATAATCCAATTAATTCTGTTCAGGTGGTCTATTTCCCATGTCGCTCAATATTTGGTGGATTCGCCGCGACTTGCGGCTCAACGACAACCCGGCGCTGCATGCTGCGCTGGCAAATGGCAGTACAGCGCTGCCAGTGTTCATCCTTGACCCACGCCTATTGTCCTCTCCCGCCGATAACCGCAAACGCTTCCTGTTTGCCGGTCTGCGCCGTTTAGAAGAAGACCTTCGTCAGCGTGGCAGTTATCTGCTTATCCGCCGCGGCATACCGGAAGAAATCCTGCCCGCATTGGTCAAAGAAAGCGGCGCAAATGCGGTTTTTGCCGAAGAAGATTACACCCCCTTCGCCATTCGCCGCGATGGGAAACTCTCCAAGCAGATTCCTCTCAAACTGGTAGTTGGCGTAACCGTTCATCACCCGGCAGCAGTCGTCAAAGCAGATGGCGCTCCGTATACCGTATTTACGCCTTTTAGCAAGGCCTGGAAAGCCCTGCCGCTGCCTCGGCCGCTGCCACCCCCTCCAAGCCACTTGCCCCCGCCGCCTGCGCTGGCGGGTGAAACAATCCCAACTGTGGAAGATAGTCCCTACTTCCCGGCTGGCGAGACAGAAGCAGAGCGGCGTCTATTCGAGTTCCTCGATTCGCCTGTCTTTTCCTATGCAGATGACCGTAACCGATTGGATTTAGACGGCACCTCCAAACTCTCGCCATATCTTCGTTTCGGGATGATTTCGGCCCGCCGCGCCGCCACGCTGACAATGGAGAAAATCCTCCAAACGACAGACCCCGCCGGGCGTAAGGGCGCTGAATCTTTCCTGAACGAACTCATCTGGCGCGAATTTTACAACGCAATCCTGTATCACTTTCCGCATGTGCTGGAAACCGCATTCAACCCGCACCTGCGAAATATCGCCTGGCGGAATGCTCCAGCGGAACTCCACGCCTGGCAGCAGGGTCTGACCGGCATCCCGGTGGTGGATGCCTGCATGCGTCAATTATTGAATCTGGGCTGGATGCACAACCGCGGACGGATGATTGTGGCCTCCTTTTTGGTCAAAGACCTGTTGATCAACTGGCAGAAAGGCGAACGCTGGTTCATGCGTCATTTGGTGGATGGTGACCCGGCTGCCAACAACGGCGGCTGGCAATGGACGGCCGGCGTCGGCACCGATGCCGCCCCTTACTTCCGCATCTTCAACCCCGTTCTGCAAAGCAAAAAATTCGACCCCTACGGGCATTTCATCCGCCGCTGGCTGCCAGAATTGGAAAAGGTACCCGACGAATACCTGCATGAGCCATGGCTGATGCCGCTCGATATGCAGCGCAAGACCGGATTCAAACCCGGCCGCGATTACCCAATGCCACTCGTGGATCACGCACAGGTGAAAGAACGCACCCTGCGCGCTTACCAGCAATCCAAACAACGGGAGGGAACATGATTCGCAATCAATGGTACGTGGTGCTTGAATCCAAAGAAGTGCCGCGGGGAAAACCCATGGGAGTTACCCGCATGGGGGAAAAACTGGTTTTTTGGCGCAACCGGCAGGGAAAGGTGATCTGTCTGAGCGACCGCTGCGCCCACCTGAGCGCCAGCCTCAGTCAGGGAAAAATCACCGCTGAAGATCGGCTGGCCTGCCCTTTTCATGCCTTTGAATACGATTCCAGCGGGCAGTGCCGATTTATCCCAGCGCTTGGACGCAACGGCGAACCCCCTAAAGCCATGCGCGTGAACGCTTACCCAACCTATGAAGCGCACGGTTTCATCTGGATCTGGTGGGGTGAACATCGTCCTAGTCTAAACCCGCCGCGCTGGTTCGACATAGACGAGTCCTTTTCATACAGCGGATACCATGAGCAATGGCCAGTACACTATTCGCGGATGATCGAAAATCAAATGGATGTCATGCACTTACCGCATGTGCATTACAACACCATTGGCCGCGGGCAACGAGTCGTCGTGGACGGGCCGATTGTCACACTTGAGGATGACATCATCCGTATGTGGGTCTATAACCGTCCGGATGATGGCACACCGCCGCGTAAGCCGGAGGAATTGCCCACCCCCCAGCGCCCGCCCTTTCTCGAATTCATTTTTCCCAACATCTGGCAAAACCGCATCAGCGACGATCTGCGCATTTTTGTCGCTTTTGCGCCGGTGGATGAAGAAAACGGCATGTTTTATCTGCGCTATTACCAGCGCATGGTGCGCATCCCAATTTTGAGAAATCTCTTCAACTGGATGGGTGTTCTGGGCAGCCGCTACATTGCCAATCAGGACAAGCGCGTGGTCAGCCGCCAAGATCCCAAGAAATCGTCGCTGCGCAACGGTGAAAAATTTATTCAAGGCGACCGCATCATCCTGACCTACCGGCGAAGACGAGAAGAACTGATCGCAGAAAACAACCGTACCTCCGTTCAGGCATGAAATTCACCTTCCTCATCACGATGTGCGATCTTTCGCTGGCGGAATTGAGCGGCTATCCGCCTTCCGAAACCCGCATCCTGATGATCGAATCGCAGCGCAAGTGGCAAGCCCTTCCGTTTCACCGCAAAAAGATGGCGCTGGGCATTTCAGCCATGCGCCACTTTCGGCTGGAATTACAGCAAGCTGGCTACGCAGTGGATTATCGTCACGAGGCAGATTTTGCCAGCGGCATCATTTCCCACTTTCGCCAATATCAGCCGCAGCAAATCCTCGCTTTTCAACCGCGCGAGTGGGGAATGCTGCAAATTTTGAGCGATCTGGCAAACCACCTGCCACTCATCTTTCTGCCCAATCCGTTTTACTTCGTGCCGCGTGAAGATTTCATCCGCTGGGCCAGTTCTCAGAAAAATCTGCGTCTGGAAACCTTTTACCGTTGGATGCGTCGCCGAGAAAACATCCTGTTGGAATATGGTCAGCCGGTTGGCGGAAAGTGGAATTACGATAAAGAAAACCGCCAACCGCCGCCTCAGCAATCCTATCCCGATCCGCCCTTTGTCGAGCCGGATGAGATTACCCGCGAGGTGATTGAGATCATTGAAGCGCAACCTGGTTTGTGGGGCAGCGCACGCGATTTTCGCCTGCCGGTAACCCGTGCAGGCGCTATCGCATGGATGGAACATTTCTTCCGCTGGCGGTTTGCCGACTTCGGCCCTTATGAAGATGCCATGCGGCGCGGAGATTACATCGTGACCCATTCTCTATTGTCAGCCTTTCTCAATCTCGGCTTGCTTCATCCGCGCGAAGTGATCCAGCGTGCCATTCAGGTTGCGGAGACCTATGCCGTTCCGCTCAACTCACTGGAAGGCTTTGTGCGTCAAATTCTGGGGTGGAGAGAATACATTCATGGCATGTATTGGTATAAAATGCCTGCCTACCGCACAGTCAACTTCTTTGAATTAGATCGCGATTTACCTGATTGGTACTGGCAGCCCGAAACCTGTGAGATGGCTTGTTTGCGCGACTCGCTGGAGATGGTTAAACAGCACGGCTTTGCCCATCACATTCATCGCCTGATGGTTCTATCCAACTTCGCCACTCTGATCGGGGTCAACCCTCTCCGGCTTTCGGAGTGGTTTTGGGCAGGATTCATTGACGCCTACGAGTGGGTGGAACTTCCCAACGTACTGGGTATGGCCACTTACGCTGACGGGGGCTGGTTAGCCAGTAAACCGTATATCTCCAGCGGCAGCTACATCAATAAAATGAGCAACTACTGTTCATCCTGCCGATACCATGTTAACCAAAAACTGGGGGAGAATGCTTGCCCGTTCAATTATTTGTACTGGGCTTTTCTGATCAAACAACGGCAGAAACTGAAGCAAAATGCGCGGATGGCTGTCATTTACCAGATGCTCGATCGAAAATCCGAAGAAGAGAAGGCGGCTATCCTGCAGGAAAGCGAGCGTTTTCTGGCTAGTTTACCCTCCGAAAAAACTCATTACCATTTCAATTACGATGCCGGTTAAGTTGCAATTTCGTTGCAAGTATCAAAAAGCAACCCAAAAGCCTTGATTTTTCGACTCGAATCTGTATAATAATCAATGTCAATCGCCTGGGTGCCCCCCTCACCCCGGCGATTGATTATTAGCGGTACCATTAACGGTAGAAAGGACAACAATTGAAAAGAGCCAAGCGATAGGCTGGCTCTTTTTTTATTCCTGATGATCTATCGAAATTTGAGTCGAGACAACAATCGTAACGTAGAAGCGCGTACCAGATGGGTTTGAGCAAAATCGGCGCGATGTTTCCAAACGGACAGGGTAAACAACACTACCCACACTCCTCCCAGTAAAAGATCGGGATGATACAACCACAAAAAAACCCCCAACACCGCCTCTGACAACAGCACCACCCAGCCGCTATTCTCAAAAATCAGGTAGAAAAGCCCCATAGCGATGCCCAGAATGAGCGGCGCTTCGAATAAAGTCAACCCCGTCCAAACCCCAAAAATCGAGGTAATCGCTTTTCCGCCTCTGCCGCGCAGAAACGGCGAAAACGCGTGTCCCAACACCGGAGCGACGGCAATGGCCATCATCCACGGCAAGGATGGGCGGTCAAACCAGTACACCCATCCCACTGGAACAGCTGCCTTGAAACCATCCAGTAAAATGGCAAGGATCCCCCACCATCCCCCTCCGGCGCGGACAAGGTTGGTAGCGCCGGGGTTTCCATCACCAAACTGGCGGATATCCTTGCGCAATAAAATTTTTCCCAGCAAAACGGAATAAGGCACGCTGCCCGAAAGAAAGGCAGCCACCAGCCATAACCATTCGTTCATCCTGTTTCAGGCCTGTGACTGAAGCGGCGGTTTTAAGTGCATCACCTTCCAAAAAATGCCCGGCAGCATCGCCAGTTTTTGCAGCGCGCTGGTATGCGCCCGGTGAGCATAAACATTGTAGTCCAATGCCTCAATTTCATCCAGAATAGCCGCATACAACAGCGCAGCCGCGCCCACAGCCGGCCGAACCCGCCGCGAAAGCAGGGCAATGCCTGGCAGAGCCTCTTCGTACAACCGGCGTGCCCGTTCAATTTCGAACTTCATCAGAGCAACAAAGCGTTCATCGTAGACCTGATCGCGGATGTCCTGGAAAGTCAGCCCAAACCGCTTTAAGTCTTCTTCCGGGAAATAAACCCGTCCTCGCCGGACATCTTCTCCCACATCCCGCAGGATGTTGGTGAGTTGCAACGCAATCCCCAGTTGAATAGCATACGGAGCAGCCTGCTCAAAAGTCACCCCCGGCGCCAGCCCGATGATCGGCATGGAGAGCAGCCCCACCGTGGAAGCCACCCGGTAACAGTAAATCTGCAATTCATCCCAGGTAGAATACGGTTTGAAGTGTACATCCATGCATACGCCATCAATCAACTCGCGTTCGTACTTGAGATCAACGCCGTAGCGTGCTCGGATGAGCGACCACGTCAACAAAACGGCATGAGTCTGCTGGTGGGGAGGCAGTGCAGTTTGCGCCCGCCAGTTTTCAATGTCGGTGAGGGTAGCTCGATCAGAATCGACCAGATCGTCAGTCGCTCGGCAAAAAGCATACAAAGAGCGGATTGCCCGCCGAACCGAAAAAGGCAGCAGCCCGGTTGCAAAATAAAAGGTTTTGGAGTGCTCTCGAATAACCTGCTCAGTGGCGCGAAAAGCGGCCTGTAAATCAGGCGCAGTCAGGTGAAGTTCAGCAGATTGCCAGGACATTCTAGAGCCTCCCATGGGATTAACTGATTAACCCTCAAACCTTCAAGTCGTTTCGCGAATGAGATTTTCGGCAATTTTCGCCGAAGAAAGCACGCCCGGTAATCCTGCCCCGGGATGAGTGCCTGCCCCTACAAAGTAGAGGTTGTCAAATTCCTCTGAGCGATTATGCGGGCGGAACCAGGCCGACTGAGTCAGGATCGGTTCAACCGAGAAAGCCGAACCAAGGTAACTGTTCAGCGTATCCCGGAAATGGAGCGGATCAATGTAATGTTCGGCAACGATATTGGCGCGCAAGTCCGGCAGGTAATTTTTCTCTAAAAACTCCATGATCCGATCGCGGTACGGACGAGCTTCTTTCGTCCAGTCAATCCCGGAGCCCAAATGCGGGACAGGCGAAAGCACATAGAAGTTTTCCATCCCCTCGGGAGCAATGCTGGGATCGGTGAGGGTTGGCATGTGCAGGTAAAGCGAAAAATCGTCTGCCAGAATTTTCTTGTGAAAGATGTCGTCCAGCAGCGGTTTATAGCGGCTGCTAAGGATGATATTGTGGTGAGCCAGCCGCGAGTCGAGATAGCGCCGCTTCGTGCCAAAGTAAATGACAAACAGCGACATCGAATAGCGCATCCGTTCAATGCGCCGGTTGGTGTATTTACGCCGATAGGTCTCCGGAATCATGTAGCGGTAGGTGCTGGCCACATCGGCATTCGAAACGATGATATCTGCCGGGTAAAACTCGCCACTGCGCAGACGGATGCCGTTCACTCTTCGATTCTGCACGGTTATTTCTGCCACATCTGCATTCAGGTGAACCTTGCCACCCAGTTCGACAAACAACCGTCCTAAAGCATCCACAATCGCGCCAGTGCCGCCTATCGCATAATAAACGCCCCACTGACGCTCGAGATAATGAATGAGTGCGTAGATACTGGTGGTATCAAAGGGATTTCCGCCCACCAGCAACGGATGAAAGGAAAAGACCTGTCTGAGAAAATCGTTCTTCACAAACTGGGACACATATTGATAGACAGTTTTGTAAGATTGCAGGCGGATTAGATCCGGGGCAATCTTGAGCATGTCGGTCAGCTTGAGAAACGGTTTATCGGCCAGTTCTACAAACCCCTTTTGGAAAATCGCTTTGGTCGTCTGAATGAACCTTTGGTAGCCTTCTTTATCCTCCGGGCTCCACAGGTCGATTTGAGAGAGGATAAATTCAGGGTCGTTATTGTAGTCAAAGCACTTCCCCTCATGGTCAAAAATGCGATAAAAGGGATCAACGGGCACCATCTGGAAGTAATCTTCTCGCCGCCTTCCAGCCATCTCGAATATTTCATCGAACATGAACGGCGCAGTGATCACCGTTGGTCCGCCGTCGAACTTGAAACCGTTGATTTCATAGACATAAGCCCTGCCCCCCAATTTGTCACGCTTTTCAAAGATTTCCACATCAAAGCCGTTGGCGGCTAGTCTGACTGCTGTCGCAAGCCCCCCAAAGCCAGAACCGATCACGATGATTTTTTTAGACATATTCCCTCCGAGAAGAAGTGATGCGCGAATGGCTGATCGCACTTACAGCATTGATTTTGACATAAAAAAGCCATCAGGACAAACAATTGTACAAACTATGTAGAATGCGAAATATCCGTCTTCAAGGTAATTCTCTTTCTCACTTCCTCACGCCGACCGGCAAAATAATCCAGTACCTGCCGGGCAACCCGCATGGCTCCCAGCGTAACCCCGGCAGTGGATTGCCCCGGGAAAATCGTATCACCAACCAGCCAGAGGTTGCCGATACCGCTCCACGAACCGCGTGCCGCAAAGAGCGAGGTCTGCGGGAAACCGCCCACCATTCCCAGCGGGCGGCGGGTGTAGAACGCAAACGTGCGCGGCGTACCGGGCAGACATAGCCGCACTGCACGGCGAATTCCCGGCAATGCCATTTCAGCCGCCTTTAACATGTTTTCGGTGTATTGCAGCCGTTTTTCTTCGTAAGCGGTTGGATCATCTCCCCACCAGTCCTCTATGCGGGTGTGGGTAGAAAGGGTTGCTGCCCGCATTCCTGCCGGAGCGCGCGATAAGTCATCTTTCGGTGAAAGGGAAATGAAAACCGAATTCCCCTCGCCAAGCGGTTGATTTGAGTCTACAATCACCTGGTAGTGATCAGCCGGCCAATCCCCCAGCAGAGTCTGATCCAATCCCAGGTACAGGGTGAATGCTCCCCACCCTTTGGGGCGGCGCTGAATCTCCTGCTGAAGCCGACGGGGCGCATGTTCGTTGAGAACTTCAGCCAGCCCCCACGGCGTCAGGTTGGCAACCACGCCGTCCGCTTCCAATTGCAAACCCTTGTTGGTATGAACCAGCAGGCGGTCATTTGACCTGACTTCAATGCGCTTGGCCCTTTGCCGATAGTGGAGCAGTCCGCCATTGGAAATGAACCAATCTGCCAGTGTTTTGGCCAGTTGACCGATGCCACCCCGCACGTGATTGACGCCGCGTCGCGGCAGATCGAGAGCAGCGCTGCCGTAAAGCGCGTTGGCATAGAGTGAGGTGGTTTGTGCCGAAATCAGCAGTTGTGAATCGACAAATGTTCGAAATCGCAGGCTGGCATGGCGCGGCAATAAATGACCAATGGTCAGTAAGGCGAACGGCGCTGCCACGATGGTGGTCGGACGCAAAGCAACGGCCAAATGCCAAACATCGCGCATGGACTGTGGCGGAAAAGGAAAATGCCGCGCTGAAACCTGCCAGGCCTGTTCTGCCAGCCATTCCTGCAACTTCCAAAAAGAGCGGCTTTCGGGAAATTTCTGCTCCATCTCCTCCCGCCACCGCTGGCGGTCAGCCCATTGAATAATGGGCTGACCCTCGATCAAAGTTACCCAGGCCGGGTCAACCGGTTGAATCGGCCACTCAATGCCCAGCAGTTGACCCAATCGGGCATGCGGCCCGCCTTCACCAAATCCACCGGCTAAGGTTGCGCCGGCATCGAATTGAAAGCCTTTATGGTAAAAAGTTCCCGCCGATCCGCCCGGGTAGACATGCGCTTCCAAAACGGTTACTCGCAGCCCGCTCTTGAGCAGTAACGCCGCGGCGGTCAACCCGCCAATACCCGCTCCAACCACAATGACATGGGGTTGATTCGGTCGGCTCATGCCTTTGTACCCCTCTGCCTGAGCAGCCATCGTGTGATCCAACCGCGGTAAGTGAACAACAGGCGCAATGCGAACGGCGAATACACCAACCGCGTCCACCAGCCGGCCATTCCCGATGGAAATTCGTATTCGATATCCTCTCGAATGCGCGTCCTTTGATCGTCCAGAGCGTCAAAGGAATGCCGGTGACGCCAGAAACGCAGCGGGCCCTTTACTTGCGTATCGGTAAAGCCTTTGAGCAGATCCACCTGGCTGTGAACTGCCCGCCAGCGCACCGGGAATGGGCCGAACCACAAGGTGAACTCAGCAATGGAACCTTCCGCCATCGGTTCAAGGTAATGAAATTGAACCAACAGCGGCGGCGGGGTCAACCAGCGTAATGCGCGGGTATCACGGTGAAACTGGGCAACCGCCGCTTGAGAAGCAGGCACCTCGAACTGATAGTGGAACCGGCGCATGATCCATCCTCACTGCATAGAAGGTGTTGCCACCACACCCGGTTGTGCCGGACGGAAAATATAGCGATAGACATAGGTCGCCAGCCAAATTAATAGCAGCGCAGAGAATACGCCCGGCGCCCAAGTACCCAGCGTATCCAGCAGTAACCCTGCCAGCGTTGGGGAAAAGACACGCGTCAAACTTTCCAGAGAAGCCGCCAAACCCAGCGTGCCTCCTACCTCCACCGGCGTAACCGACTTGCTGATGGCGCTATTGATCACTGTGTTCAAGACACCGCCTGCCAGCGCAATCGGAATCAGGTCGAGAAGCAAGGTTTGCACGGTAGATACCAATGCCCAGCCCAGCAGTCCAACCGCCATCAACACCGTTGCCGAAAAGATGAGAAAAGGCTCACTGAAACGGCGAGTCAATCTCCCGATCAGAAAACCCTGCACAAAAGCGGAAAGAAAGCCAACATAGGTCAGCAGATAGCCAGTGGTTTGAGCAGTCAGGTTCAACCGCTGCAATCCCCACAGGGCAAAAATCGTTTGGAAAGTGGAAAAAGCAATTGCAAAGAAGAAACGGGTGTGCAGTAAAGGTCCAACCACCGGTTTGCGCAAGGTAGCCAGCAAAGCCTGAATCGTAAGGGGGGGGCGCTTGCCCTGCGCCAAAGCCGCACGCCGTTCACTCGTCAGCGATTCAGGCAGCCAGAAAAACACCATCAGGAAGTTGACCGCCGAGAGTGCGGCAGCCGCAAAGGAGGGAATGCCAAAACCAAATCGGCTCAGCAGTCCGCCAATTGCCGGACCGAGAATGAAACCCAACCCAAACGCCGCTCCAATCAGGCCTAATCCACGCGCCCGGTTGCTCTCATCGGTCACATCGGTGATATACGCCTGCGCCACACTGATATTGCTGCCGATGATGCCTGCCAGAATACGGGCGGCAAACAGCATCCACAGGCTGGTTGCCAGACCCAGCAGCACGAAACTGAAAATGTTCCCTGCCAAACTGATCAGCAGCACCGGTCTGCGCCCAAACCGATCCGAGAGACGGCCAAATATCGGCGCTGCCAGGAACTGCGCCAAGGCATAAACGGCTACCAGCAAACCAATTTCAAATGAATTGGCATTAAATTGCTTGGCGTAGTAAGGCAGCAAGGGCAAAATCAGACTAAAACCCAAGAGATCAATGAAAATGATGACAAATACCGTTGAAAGCGCTTTGTTCTTGAACATCCTAAACCTCTCGACTACAAAATTGCGCCTGATTGGAAATCAGGCGCGAGCAATGACCGAAATCAAGAACGATCCGCCTAACACTAGTTCCCCATCATTAATTGTTCAATGCGAGCCACAATCTCAGCTGGCGTACCGCTCAGGTAAACAGCGGGGATATCTTCAGGCAACTGATGATCGAGGAAAGCCCGTCCGCCCAAAACAACAATTGGCTGCGGTTCAGGGAACTGTTTCAGAATATGGGGCAACCGAGTAAGATTAGCGGCAGCCTCTTTGCGGGTGGCGGTAAACAGCAAAAGGCGCGGACGCAGCGGCAGCAGCGCTTCTTCCAAACGCTCCAGCGGCAGATCCTGCCCTAAGTACTTGACATCCCATCCGCGCCAGCGGAGCATGACCACCAGCATGAGCAGGCCGATCTGGTGCAATTCACCCGGCGCGCACGCGGCAACAATCACGCCAGGGCGGGCTGGCGGCGCAGATGCCGAGAGCATACTCATCAAGTATTGCACACAGTATTGAGTGGCGTAATGCTCAACTGCGATGGGTAATTCGCCGCGGTGCCAGCGTTCTCCCAATTCAACCAGTACGGGCGTGATGATATAGACCAGAACCTGATCCACCGAATAAAGCGAAAACGAACGCCGCAAAATTTCCGTTGCAGCCTCTTCGTTGAAATTTTGCAGGGCATTCAAAAATTGCTGGGAGAGCGCTTCCAGCGAAGCCGAGCGTTCCGGTTGAACCACCGTTTGTTCGCTAAGCGGGTCTTTGCCCATGGCGCGCAGTTCATGCAGGTATTCCACCGCCCGTCCAATACTCATTCCGGCATCCACATGGCGCTTTAGCCATTGCAGCAGCCGCAGGTCGTACTCCGAATACAGGCGATATCCCTGATCACCTCGTGAAGGGCGCGGTAAACCATATCGCCTTTCCCAGGCTCGTAATGTAACCGGCAACAAACCCACCAATCGCGAAACTGCTTTGATGTTGTACACCGGTACATGATGAGGATTTACCAGCGCCGGATCATCCTTTCCAAAATTGACCTTTTCTTTTTCCACAATCTTCACCTAATTTACTAATCATAAAGACGCTGGCCGGAATTTGCAATGCCGATTCAAGGTTTGTATAACCTCTCGACAGGTTGTCACCTCAGGCGGTTTCAGCAACGGCGCTGCGCGATGACACCTTGCGAGTGTGCGAAAGCAACTCGCCCACTTTTTCCACCGCCTGATCGAGAGTCTCACCGAGGAAAATTCCAGCGATTTGCTTTCTCAACTCAGGCTTGTAGTTGAAGGCGCTGCCACCATAGCCAAACAGCGGGGTCGGTCGCAGACGGTTGACCTTTTCCTGCATGCGCCTCATTTCCAAGGCAGCCGACTCCATACTGGCGCTGAGGATGATCATGTTCGGTTTTTCGTACCGCGCATAATCCACCAGATCGTCCAGCGGAATATCCGGGCCAAGATATTCAACGCGGTAGCCTTCGCTGCGCAGCAAAACCGCCATCATCAGCGCGCCGATTTCATGCTGCTCGGTAGGCGCGCCACCAATCAACAGATGCGGAGCGCCCCGCCGGCTGGGATAGGATTGCAAGATGGTCAGCAATTTACCACGCAGATACGAACTGGCGAAATGTTCGGTGGTAATGCGAATATCGCCGCGATACCAGGCTTCCCCAATTTCCACCAGCGCCGGCGCAAAAATCTGGGTGCAGACGGTCATAATATCATAACCCGCCAGAACTTCTTTGACGATTTCTCCACTTCGAGCCTCATCGTGCTTGATCAGAGCTTTGTACAACTGATCCGCATAGACCTCCGGTGGCGTTTCCGGTCGGACTCGTTCCATTGCCGGAAGAGATGGCACTGCCTCCGGCCATACTCCGTTGCGGGTCATGCTGCGCAACTCACTGATGGCGTTACTAATGGACACGCCTTCATCAATCCGTTTTTTCAACCAGCGTAAAATGGCTACATCGCGGTCGGAGTACAAGCGATAGCGATTGTCCGAACGATGGGGAGTCAGCACCTCGTGCCGGCGTTCCCACGCTCTCAACGTCACCGGTCGAATACCAGTTTGGGCAGCCACTGCCTTGATGGTGTATTTTGGATCATCGGGGAAATCGGTTATGGTTTTCATGCCAGCGTCCTTTCTAGGGGTTCTTGCGCTACTTCTTTACGAACAATGTTATACCAACCTTGTACATGCTTATACTATAGCAGGTTTTACAAGGTTTGTACAGCCCCCTTATACAATTCTAATACAACTCTTAACTTTGTACTTCTCGCAGACGCATGGGCAGGCCGTGATGCGGACGCAGGGTCACCAGGGGATCAACCTGAACCGGCTTGTCCGTCGCAAGTTCCAGGCTATACCGTTGGGTAACCCCTGCCAGAATCAAAGTTCCCTCGATCATGGCAAAATTGTTGCCAATGCACAACCTGGGGCCACCCCCAAATGGAATGTAGGCAAAACGAGGGATCGTTCGTTCGCGCCCGCTGGTAAACCGTTGCGGCAAAAACATCTCGGCATCCTCCCAAAATTGAGGATGCCGGTGAATCACATACGGACTGATCACGATCAAAGAACCGGCCGGGATTTTCTGACCATTCAACTCATCCTCCCCGATAGCCTTGCGGGTAATCAGCCACGCCGGCGGATAGAGACGCAATGCTTCCGAAAAGACCGCTGCAGTAAATGACAGCCGTTCCAGATCCGCATAGCAGGGAAAGCGCTCAAGCGGGAGTTGCGCAACCTCCTCCCGCATTTGTTCCCAAACCGCAGGGTGCTGTGCCAACAAATACCACGACCAGGTCAGCGCACTGGCGACCGTTTCATGCCCAGCAATCAGCAGGGTAATAATTTCATCGCGGATTTGCCGATCGGTCAATGCCAAACCGCCGCTGGTCTCATCTCGCGCTTCAAGCAGCATGCCCAGTAAATCGTCATAGCGTTCACCGCTTTGCCGCCGGTTTTCCATAATCTCGTACACCGCCTGATCCAGTTGGCGCAAAGCCCTGCGGAAGGCCAGATTTTGGGGGGTTGGTATCCAATCCGGCGGCGCAAAGGGATTTTGAGCGCGGTAGATGACATGATCCAGCGCGGTTAAAACCGCTTGCGTCAGGCGCGGCGCATCTTTACGCAGGTCAATCGAAAACAGGGACTGCCCGACAATCTCCAAGGTGACCGCCATCATTTCGCGATCCACGTCCAGCGGCTGATCGGAATACTGCCGGCTCCAGCGCTCCAGCATCGCCCCCAGCGCCGGAACAATCACTCGATCGAGGACTGCCAGTCGGCTTCGGGAGAAAGCCGGTTGTTCCATTCGGCGGTGGCGAAGCCATTCTTCACCATCGTTGGTCAGCAGACCTTTGCCGGTTACAGTTGCCAGCGTATTGTATTGGATGGTATCTTTGGAGTAGTTGTGATGATTGTCCTGCAGCACGCGACGAATGAGATCGGGATGGTTGATAAAATAAACTCGGGCGCCGCCAACCGAAAAACCGACCAGATCGCCGTAACGCCGGGAACATTCCAGCAGGAAGCCCGGCGTATCTTTACGAATTTTGGAGAGATGAGGAAGAAGATCTTTTCCGCTGAGAATTTGCACGCGTAACCTCTACGGCGTAGGATTTTCCCAGTATCTTACCTGATCTACTTTGATTGTGAACTTTTCTGTATCACGTGCGCCCACAAATACCCCAAAGTAACCTTTGGTAAAGGTGTCATCCCGCACCTCGCCAGCCAGTTCACCGTTGACATAGATGATCAACCGGTCGCCGATGGCCATCAACCCCAAACGATTGGTCTGATTTGCACCGCTTTTTACTGCGGATTTTGCCGTCCAGGGAATGAGATTGACCATTTCGCCTCTTGCGCCTACCGTTGCATCCCAGCGGCGTAAAGATACTTTTCCATCGCAGGTCAAACCAACCAGATAACCCCGATTCGGATTGCGGCTTTCCGGAACTCGCACAATCATCCCGTAGCGGTCATTTGCGCCGCAATTACCGGTTTGGAAAGTCATTTCCAGATAGAAATTGGTCAATTCCGGCCAGGTCAGCCGCCAGCCATCGGTCGTAGTCAGGCCGGTCAAAAACATCACACCATCGCTGAAAGAAATCTCCGTAAATGGATCGCCGCCGGTTGGCCAGTTGTTGTCCCGATCCATGTTATCCGTCCAGGTGGCCGGCCCTAAGCGAGCCACCGGATCGTTGGGTGATGGCGTGAAAGCGATTGTTGCCGTCGGCTGAGGGGTTGGGCTGGGCAAGGGCGTTTCAGTGGGAAGTGGAGTTGGCTCGGTTACCGGCTCGGTCGGCGTAGGCGGAAGCGGGGTTGGCTCGGCGGTGTCGGTGGGCAGCGGCAGCGTTTCGGTTGGCGGAATGGTCGGCAGGGGTTGAGTGGGTTGGAGACCGGCTTCTTCGGTAGCAGTTGGCATGGTGGTCAATATGGCTGCCACCTGCGTGGCAATCGTATCCTCATCCGGTGTCGGCATCGGCTGAAACACCCCCCCACAACCGGCCAGCAAGAACAGCGCAAAAATGGCAGCGATCATTTTTTTCATGATGGATTACCCTTCGTGGTTCATTTTGGTTAAGGAAAAAGCATGGTTAAGACGGTGCTCACATCTGCGTGGTTCCCGACTTTTGAAAGCAAGCCTCATTGGGCTTTATAACCAATTTGCCGCAGAAAGTTTTTGCGCCAGGCAATATCTTCTTCCCCTTCAATGCCCTTCGGGCTGCTTCCGTCCACGACGCCCAAAATGCCACGCCCCTGATCGGTTTGAGCAACGATCACCTGGGTTGGGTTGGCAGTTGCGCAGAAGATACGGCACACTTCCGGCACACTGCGCAGCGCGTTCAACACATTGATCGGGTAAAATCCGCTGCCAAGAAAGACAATGAAAGAATGTCCCGCCCCAATCTTCTGGGCGTTCTTCTGCGCCAATTCGATCATCTGCTCATCGGTACCGCTCCAGCGGATCAGGCATTTGCCCGAAGCCTCACAGAAGGCCAGTCCAAAGCGAATGCCCGGCACCGTGCCAACCAGCACTTCGTGAATATCCTCAACGGTCTTTATGAAATGGGATTGCCCCAAAACGAAATTGATTTCTTCCGGTTTTTCTATGCTCACCAGTTCCAGTTCCATGGCCTGATCTCCTTTCTGCCTTAATTTTACCTATAAATGGTAGAATTACCGGCGTCAGGGAGACACATTCCTGATGAAATCTGAACCTATGCAGGTAAGACAATAAGGATATGATACAAAACGAAACCAACCGCGCCTATCGTTTTTTTGATTGGGTGATGGCGTTATTCGTCACCGTCCTGATCATCAGCAATATCGCTTCTTCGGCGAAAATAATTGATTGGGGGGTTTCTATCTTTGGTCTGCGTTTAGCCTTCGATGGCGGTACCATCCTTTTTCCCATTTCCTATATTTTTGGAGATGTGCTTACAGAAGTGTACGGCTTTCGGCGCGCCCGGCGGGTTATCTGGACGGGATTTACCATGCTGGCGCTGACCGCCCTAGTCCTTTGGCTGGTACGCATCATGCCCGGCGAAGCCACCTGGCAGGAATATGCCGGACAAACCGCCTACGAGGCCATTTTAGGCGGCATCAGCAGCGGCGGGATTGTGCTGGCCTCGCTGGTAGCCTATCTGGCCGGCTCGTTCAGTAACTCGATTGTGCTGGCCCGCATGAAAGTGCTCACCCGCGGACGCTTTCTGTGGATGCGCACCATCGGCAGCACACTGGTCGGTCAAGCAGTGGATACCGCAATCTTTATCTTTGTGGCTACGCTGGCGGGGGTCTTCCCCTGGGAACTGTTCCTAACCCTGACCGTTACCAACTACATCTTCAAGGTCGGTATAGAAGCGGTGATGACCCCAATCACCTATCAGGTTGTGAATGCCCTGAAACGAGCCGAAAACGAGGATTACTTCGACACCCACACCCGCTTTACGCCGTTTGCGGTGCAGTAGGCTTGCCAGCAATCACCACCACATATTCACCGCGGATTGGCTCTTTCTTGAAAATTTCCACCAGTTCGCTCAGCGTAGCGCGATACACGGTTTCGAACATCTTGGTCAGATCATTGGCTACCGCTGCCTGGCGGTTGCCATAGACCTCGAGCGCATCCGCCAGAAAAGCCTGCAGACGGTAGGGGCTTTCGTAAAAAATCAGGGTATGCGGGCTGTCCTGATCCACCATCAGGAAACGCCGGCGCGCACCCGGCTTGCGCGGCGGAAAACCGCGAAAAGTAAAACTATGCACCGGCAGGCCGGAAATGACCAGAGCGGCAATTAAAGCCGTCGGGCCGGGGATGACGGTCAGCGGTATGTTCTCCTCGATCACCCGGCGCACCAACAGATAACCGGGGTCTGAAATCGCAGGCGTGCCAGCGTCAGTCACCAATGCCAGCGAACTGCCCTCCTTCAACAATTCCAGCAGGCGCGGCAGAGCACGATCCTCATTATCTTCGCGGAAGGAAATTTGCCGCTTGTGGATGCCAAAATGTTTGAGCAGCAGGCCGGTTTTGCGCGTATCCTCGCTGACCACATAATCCACCTGCTGGAGGGTTTCCAGTGCACGCTGACTGATATCGCCCAAATTGCCTATTGGCGTAGAAACCAGGTATAGCACGATCGAATCACCTCACGAAAAACCGCTTATTCGATGACAACCTGACTTAAGTCTTCCTTGGGCTGCGGATATTGCATCTTCAAACCTTTCAGCGCTTCCACCAGCACACTCGCCACGACCAGATTGCGGTACCACTTCTTATTGGAGGGTACGATGTACCATGGCGCATAATCCGTGCTGGTTTTATTCAAAACATCCTCGTAGGCCTGCATATAGTCGGCCCAGCGAGCGCGTTCTTTCAGGTCTCCAACGTTGAATTTCCAGTGTTTGGTGGGGTCCTCCAAGCGTGCCTGCAGGCGTTTTTTCTGCTCTTCCAAATCAATGTGCAAGAAAAATTTCAGAATGAGGGTTCCTTCTTCAGCCAGCAATCGCTCAAAATCGTTGATGTGCGCAAATCGCCGTTTCCAGACTTCCTCCGAAACCAATCCATGCACCCTTACCACCAGCACATCCTCATAATGGCTGCGGTTGAAGATGACTATCTCGCCTCTTCCGGGTGTTTGACGGTGGACTCGCCAGAGATAATCATGGTCGAGTTCTTCCGCGGTGGGGACTTTGAAGTTAGCCACCCGTACTCCCTGCGGATTGACCCCTTCGAACACATGGCGGATGACACCATCCTTTCCGCTGGTGTCCATTCCCTGCAAAACGATCAACACCTTATGCTTATGCTCGGCGTACAGTAATTCCTGCAATTCCTCCAGCTCGCGGTTCAATTCCAGCAGACGTTCTCTACCCTCGTCTTTACCGCCATCGAACGAGTCAGTTTTATTTGGATCCCAGTCCTTCAAGTGGATCTTTTGTCCCGTTTTCACCCGGTATTGTTCCATCCTCGCCGCCTCCGTATGGGGGTATTCAAATTCATTATAGCCTCATTCGGGCTAAGTTCCGAATGGAAAACGGGATGGGACTCGCCATCCCATCCCGTTGTAGTCAACCTTGCCGGCATGATAGAGAAAGATCACGGCCGGGCAACAAAGTTAAAGGTCAATTTGACCTCGTCTTCCGTATTCAAAACGCCTAAAATGGAAATCGGACCAACCCCAAAGTCACTCATCAAAATCGTGGTGGTGGCTGTGCCGGTCAGCGTTTCGCCCTGCAATTGAGCGGTAACATCGAAGGCCACCTCTCGGGTCACATCCTTCACGGTGAGGTTACCGACCACCCGAAAAGCGTAAGGGGTTGCTTCATCATAGGATTGGGGTAAGCCCTCCACCCGCAGCGGCTCAAAACGAGCAATCGGATAACGGGCCGATTCCAGCCACTGATTACGGATTACCCCATCGCGGCGGGAAGAATCTGACCTGAACTGGCTGATATCCACTTCAATCACGCCAAGGCTGCTTTCTGGCGGGTTGGCTAAATTTGCATAGACTTCACCCCGCACTTCGGTAGTCACCCCAACCGCGACGGCGAACCGGTTGTTCTGGTTGATGAACGTTTCGCCAACCTCATACGTGACGCGGGATTCGCCCGGTACAATCTTGAAAACCACCGTTTCGCTTTGTTCTCCGCCGGTTGGTTCAACCGCAACGGTAGCCGTTGCTTGCGGTTCAGGTGGAACACGGGTTGGTTCAATCGTCTGGGTCGAAGTGGGATCAACGACAGTGGGAAGACCAGCATCCTCCGTAAGGTTTTGCGAGGGGGTAGGGCTGGGCGCACAGGCGGCAATCACCAGCATGAGCAACACAACCCAGAGGGGGAATTGTCTTTTCACGATCATACTCCTTTCTTTTGGGCAATAGCGCTGCCCGGCTAGGTTTTACAGAATAGTATAAAGTTTATCCTAATAGTATTAATAGAAAATGAAAATACCCCCTCCGTCCATGGTACAGGTATTCTTTTCTCAGGAACCCAATTCCTGACGTCCGGCTAAAGCCCGCAGCAGGGTGTTCTGGTCGGCGTATTCCAGATCGCCCCCCACCGGCAAACCTCGCGCAAGGCGGGTAATGCGCACACCGCTCCCCGCCAGTTGTTGCTGGATGTACAGGGCTGTGGCATCCCCTTCCATGCTGGGGTTGGTGGCCAGAATGACCTCCTTGACTTTGCCGCTCCTCACCCGTTCCAGCAATGGCTTAATCTTCAAATCATCCGGCCCAACCCCTTCGATGGGAGAAAGCACCCCGTGCAAGACATGATAACGTCCAAAATATCCGGCAGTACGTTCCAGCGCCAGCACATCCAGCGGTTCCTCGACCACACAAATCACCCCCTCATCGCGCTGAGGACTGGCACAAATATCACAAACTTCCTGCCCGGCGCGGGTGATGTTGAAACACACCTGACACAAACCGGTATCGCTTTTCAGGGCCAGCAGAGCCTCGGCCAGCGAACGAGAAATCTCTTCCGGCGCTCGCAGCAGATAAAAGGTCAGCCTTGAAGCCGTCTTCGGCCCAATTCCCGGCAAACGCTCAAAAGCCAGAGTCAAATTTTGAACAGCATCCGGTAAAATCGGCATTCCAAACGCTCAATCAAAGTCCTAAACCAGAAAGGCCGCCCGCTAACGGGCCCATGCGCTCTTCAGCCAATTTGCGGGACTGCTCCAATGCCAGATTGACTCCGCTCAACAATAAATCCTGCAGCATTTCCACATCAGCATCTTTGAGGAGTTCCGGGTCAATTTCAATGCCTTTGCAGACCTGTGCGCCGGTCATCGTCACCTTGACTGCTCCCCCGCCTACCGAAGCGGTTACGGTTTCAATTTCCAATTGGGCTTGAGCAGCTTCCATTTGCTCCTGCAATTTGCGGATCTGAGCCATCATTCCACCGCCCATGCCCCCTGCCGGCGCAGCGCCGCGATTGAATCCTTTTCCTTTCGCCATTCCTACCTCCTTAAAGGGTTCTTGCTCTGGATTTCATTCACTCTTTATGCACAATTTTTCCGCCCAGGCGTATTGCCGTACTGACCATACCGTCGGCCTCAATATCGGCATCCATTTGCAACTGACTGCCTTTGCCCTGCACCACAATACAGGCAATTTCAACTTCCACTCCCAGCACATCCCGAATGGCTTTGCGGGTGATCTTCAGGTTATTGCCTTTTTCCATCATCGTTTTAAGCACCTCGCTGCCAAAACCCAACTGGAGCACACCATTGCGCATGGTGATGGATTTGCAGGAATTGAGCAGCCCATCCACCGGCGAACTTTGGGCTTTTACCCGCTGGCGAATCTTCTGCCAGTTATCCAGAATGGTTTGCAGGTTGACTGTGGAGGCACTTTCCGGTTGAGCCGGTTTTTCGCCAGCCGTGGGTTGGGCTGTGGTTTCGGGCGCTGTGGGTGCAACCACCGCTGCTTCCTGCGCAGCAGACTGTTGATCGGGAATGACGTTTGTCTCTCCTTCTGAAGCGGAGGCTTTGGTAACTTTTTCGGCTTTAGCAGACCGACTCGACGCTGAAGCGGCCGGCTCAACCACCCCCACCGCTTCCCGTTCGGGGAGGGAATTGCGCACCGCAATCAATTGCGCGAAGGCCATTTCCAGTGGCAGGGCCGGTTGCCAAGCAGCACGTTGATCCCCGGCAGCGTTGTTGAAGGCCTGAATGGTCTCCAGCAGGGCCGGCGTAGTGAATCGGCGGGCATGCTGGTTCATCTGTGCCTGTTGTTCGGGCGTGGCTTCAATCATGTCTCCATTTCCCAATTGCACCAGCATCAGATTACGACAATAATCCACTACCTGACGGGCAAACTGGCGCGGATCGCTGCCACTGTCCAACGTCGCATGAATGGTGGTCAGCCCTCTGGTCGCATCCCGTTCAAGGATGGCTTCCACCAGTTCGATCACCGATTGACTGGCAGCTGTCCCCAGCACCTGCTGGGCGTCAGCCAGCCGAATGGGGCCTCCGGTTGAGGCGAGTTGATCCAGCAGGGAGATGGCATCCCGCAAACTGCCGGTTGCCTGTCGGGCAATCAGGGTCAGGGTTTCCTCATCCACATCCACCTTTTCCTGCTGACACAGGTGCTGGAGGTGCTGCACAATCAACTTGACCGGAATACGGCGAAATTCATGCCGTTGGCAACGTGAAAGCACCGTTGCGGGTATTTTGTGAATCTCGGTCGTCGCCAGGATAAAAATGGCGTGCGGCGGCGGCTCTTCCAGCGTCTTGAGCAGGGCATTGAATGCCGCCGTAGAAAGCATGTGAACTTCATCAATGATGTACACCTTAAACTTGCCCTGCGTCGGGGCAAAATTGATCTTGTCACGCAGGTCACGCACATCGTCCACACTGGTGTTGGATGCAGCGTCAATCTCAATCAGATCCAGAAAACGGCCATGATTGACCGCCTGACAATGTTCGCAGCGATCACAGGGACGCTCTGCCAGAGATTCGGCCAGGCAGTTGACGGCCTTAGCCAACAGACGAGCAGTGGTCGTTTTACCGGTGCCGCGCGGCCCGGCAAACAGGTAAGCATGTCCGACTCGCTCACTGCGAATGGCATTTTGCAAGGTTTGCACCACATGATCCTGCCCGACTACCTGTTCCCAGAGGCGTGGCCGCCACTTTCGATACAATGCTTGAGACATGTTCACCTGCTCTTCATGGATTTTGGTATTGGGCAGATCGTGCCCGTTCCATTTCCCAATCAAAGTTTAACGGCTGCAAATGAAAACGCTCCGATGGCGCCCCTAAATTGTACCGGAAAATTCGCTTATTCAAGCGGTCAATTTGTTCTTTCGCCCAATCCGTTTCAACCAGCCGATCTCCTCTTTGTACCTCTCGGGCAAATTGACTACGCCATTGTTGAATTTCTGTTTCTATTTCTTTTCGTTCTTCCAGCCATGGCAAACTGAAACCGTTACGGCGCAGCAAGGAAAAGACCATCCGCCATTCCGGAGGTTCATAGGGATTCTCCTGCCATTTCACCGGTTTACCTTTGCCGGGCAGATTGTCCCATTCTCCGCTTTCGATTGCCGAGCGAATTTTTTCTTCGGCGATCCATTCAAAAATACTCATTCCACCCTACCTCACTATTCTCGACTATGGCAGGGTATAAGAAGCCCGCAGGTTTCCTTGCCAGTCATACAAAGACACGACATCACCACTACGGAAAACCGCCTGTTGAGATCCCCAGTACAATTCTACGACCGTATTATTGCCGGCCCGGGTGAACAAGCGGACTGCCCCATTCCTGTTTAGTAAGAGATATGGAAAGACATACTCTGCCCCGCGCCCATTGGTCAGTTTCCAACCGGTCAATAACAACTCACCCTCACCCACCCGCCGCAGCAATACAGCCTCGTTTTGCAAATCACCCGCCCCAATAACCGTTTCGATCAGAATCACCGGTTCATCCAGTGGCGGCAGTGTTGCTTCACCTCCCGGCAAGGGTTGGGGCGAGCTCGCATTGGCAGGAATCCCGCCGGTATTGCCAACACTGACCGGCAGCGGTTGAACCGGCCGCAGGGTTCGATCCCAAAGCAGCAAAATCGTCAGCGTGGTTGCCGCTGAGATGATGATATTCAAGATCAAAAATGGGATGATGCGTTTCCAGCTTCTCATAAAAGGTTAGATGGCTCTGGGTAATTTCAAAATAGGGGAGGTTATATTATTGCATAGAATCATAGCATACTTTTCCGGTAAAATGAGGTCAGAGGAACGGTGGAATGCCCTATTTGATTGACGGACACAACCTGATCCCCCGCATCGCTGGCCTGCGATTGGAAAACCCGGACGATGAGCGCCGCCTGATTCGCCTGCTGCAAGCCTTTGCTTCCATCCGGCGGCAAAAAATCGAGGTCTATTTTGACCGTGCCATGCTGGGTAAGGCAGGCGCTCAGAATTATGGTCAGGTTACCGCTCACTTTGTGGTACGCGACTCGACTGCCGATTCTGCGATCGCTGCTCGTTTGAAACAACTGGGCAAAGCGGCCTCGGGCTGGACGGTGGTCAGTTCTGACCGCGCGGTACAATCCGCAGCCCGGCTGAGCGGGGCACATGTCCTTTCCAGCGAAGAATTTGCACGCCAATTGATCAATAGTCAACGCCGACCGGAAGGAGAGGAAAAACCTCGTCCCAGCGCTGCCGAGGTAGACGAAATGCTGCGTCTGTTCAAGAAAAAGCGCGGGGAAAAATCGGAGTAAATTATAAGAAAACTCTTATGGATTTTTAATACAATTTGGACAAAATTAGTGTATATTAGCATTGACACCAACAGTTACTGGTAGATGGTGTCAATCCACCCGAAAGGCGGTTCAGCATGTCCCCCCCATGTTGGAATCAACAACCTTTAGGTGGAGTTCCCTCCCTGAGGATCGGCAGGCGTGTCCCCCCCACGCCTGCCGGTTCGTTTACATCACAAGTGGGGAACTGCAAGAATCTCTTGCCACTCCATTTTGGCAATGCTATAATCCGTTTTGCACAACGCCCCCGTAGCTCAAAAGGACAGAGCGAGGCACTCCTAACGCCGAGGTTGTGGGTTCGACTCCCGCCGGGGGCACCTCTTTGTGAAATAAAAGCCCCGCCTGAGGCGGGGCTTAATGGTTGGTACCATACCAGCACGCTTAATTGCCGAATTCCCCGCTTTCATCATCGTCATCAAGATCAATCTCAATCTCGGTTTCTTCGTGCTTGCGGCGAACCCACAACAGTAGCACCTGTCCCTGCTCGGTTTCTACCGACTGAGCTGCCATGATCGGCACACGTTCTTCCATGCCTAGCGGGTTGCGGTAGTGCAGGTAAATATTATTTTGTTTATGCCACGCCCGATGGCAGCGTTCAACCAGCGCCGCCCCGTTGAAGGTGCGCAGGCGGGTCAATGCCAGATCATACAGGGAGGGGCTTTCATTTAAGCCCAAGGCCCAGCCATCATCAATGGTTTCGAAATCCGGGGTTGGCCCTTCAATAATTGTAATTCGATCGTCCATTTTTTTCCTTACTCCAAGCCGCAATCATACCACATTTTCAGTATAGCGCGCTTTCAATTTTATAAGGTTTAGGCCAGCTTCTGGGTTTCGGCTTTGCATACTAATAAAAGTTTTACAATCTTCTGATCAAAAATCAATAAAAAATCTCTAAAATCGCCATATAACCTCAATTTGAGAGGTAACGAATCAAACTGGAGGATAAAAATGAGCATTTACTGGATTAACCCGTATGCCCGCCGCATGGCTCGCCGCCAATGGATGGAACGGATGAACGAAGCATGGCCAAACGAACAGGGAGAAGTTATTTTCCCGGTAGATGTGCTGGCAAATGAGAACGGCTACACCATCACTGCGCTGCTGCCCGGTGTAAAAGCGGAAGACCTCAACATACAGGTGATGGACAACCGCGTTTCTATTCAGGGATCGCTCAAAGTCGAACGCGATGAAAAAGCCGAATACCTGCTCGCAGAACTGCCCAGCGGTCGCTTTTGCAAGACGATTGACCTGCCCGAAGCAGTGGACTCCGGCAAGGCTGATGCCACTTTGAAAGACGGCGTGTTGACCCTGTTCGTCCCCAAAGCCGAACACGTCCGCCCCAGAACCATCAAAGTCACCGCACGCTGATTATTTTTGCAAACTCACCATAGACCCCCTCCAGATCAACTGCGGGGGTCGTTGTTTTTTAATTTCATTTCTGGTTCATCCGCAAGACAACTTACAACATTCGAGTACAATTAAAGCATGCCTGAATCGGATTTGGATCAAGCCCTTCGTCACCTTGGGCTTCCAGAAGTGCGCTTTTACAGTAAAACCGGCTCTACCAATCAGGACGCACTGGATTGGGCCGCTCAAGGCGCACCTGACCTTGCCCTGGTGGTGGCGGACCATCAAACTCTTGGGCGCGGTCGTCTGGGCCGGCAGTGGTTTACACCCGCGGGATCTGCACTGGCGTTCAGCCTCATTCTGCGTCCGGATGATCCGCAGCCGGCATTGCTGCCCCTCTATTCCCCGCTGGGCGCACTGGGAGTAGCCCTGGCGCTGGAACGGGTTTATGGCTTGCAGCCTCAAATTAAGTGGCCCAACGATGTCTTGCTGAACAACCGCAAGGTCTGCGGCATTCTCGCCGAAGCCCTCTGGCAGGGAGATGCTTTGCAAGCCGTGGTACTGGGCATCGGTATCAATGTTGCACCCTCTTCTGTGCCACCCGCCGATCAAATCCTCTTCCCCGCCACTTGCGTGGAAGAAGCCGTTGGCAAACCCATTCATCGCTGGCACTTGCTGGCTGAGGCGCTGAAATCCATCCTGCAATGGCGCACTCAACTGACCAGCAGCGATTTCCTGCAGGCCTGGCAGAAACGATTGGCCTATCGGGATCAAATGGTGCGGCTGGAAAATCCCGGCGGTGAAATTTTCGAAGGCAGATTATTGGGGCTCAATTCTTACGGACATTTACGTTTGCAAATGAACGACGGCAGCGAACAAGCTTTCTCAATTGGAGATTTGAAACTACGGCCGTGTTCCTGACCGCCTTTCACAACCGGAGGTTTTGAATGTTAGACGATTTGCGCAATTCGGCTTTTCAAGAATTACCGGAGGACGAAGATCAGACCCCGTTGCTGGAACAAATTAAACCCGGCCGCACCCTTGCAGCCCGGCGCACATTTTTGGGCATGACCGCCCCGCAGCGATTTGTGATTGCTGTTTTACTGCTGATGATGACGTGCGTACTAGGCGTGCTCTGTCTGGTGTTGGCCGGCCGGGTCTGGGTATAAAGGGTTCAAGCCCCGTTTTCGCCGTTCTTCTCCTCTTCCACCTTTTGCAAGTCACGCGCTGAAATGCGCGCCACCGAAGCCACACTGTCATCATCTGCCAGAACCATCAGGCGCACACCGCGCGTAGCGCGCCCCGTTCGGCTAATATCCCGCACTTTCATCCGAATGATCAGCCCGCTGGCAGATACCAAAGTAATGTCGTCATTTTCTTCCACCACCCGTACTGCAGCGATTTTGCCGATTTTAGCCAAATTCTTCTGGTCAATCGTGGTTACTCCGCCTGTGTTGCGGCTCTTGGGCGGATATTCGCTGAGGGGGGTACGCTTGCCAAAGCCGTGCTCGGTAACCACCAGTAAATCGGCATTGGGCTGCACAACCTCCATGCCTGCCAGTTGATCCCCCTTGCTCAGCCGAATACCGCTCACCCCAGCCGCCTGCCTGCCCATGACCCGCACTTCATTCTCATTGAACCGCACGGCTTTGCCCTGAGCCGTAACCAGAATAATGTCGTCCTTTCCACTGGTGATGCGTGCCCAGCCCAGTTCATCGCCATCTTCCAGCCCAATCGCGATCAGACCGGAAGGACGCACACTGGCAAATTCGACCAACGCCACACGTTTGACCCGCCCGTTGACGGTTGCCATTGTGCAATACTGGTCAGCGCCAAAATCCGGCACTGCGACTGCAGCAGTGATTTTTTCGTCGGGGTCGAGCGACAGGACATTTACCATTGGAATGCCGCGATCGGTTCGCCCGGCATCCGGGATTTGATAAACTTTTTCTGAATAGACTTTGCCTTTGTCCGAGAAGAAGAGAATGGTGTGCAAGGTGCGCGCGGGGATCACCATCAGGGTTTCGTCCTCTTCCTTGAGGTTTTGACCGGTGACTCCCCGTCCGCCCCGCATTTGGGTACGAAATGCCCGCGCCGCCACCCGTTTGATGTAGCCGCGCTGGGTGATCATGATCAGAACCTGTTCATCGGCTACCAAATCTTCTTCATTGAAGGTTTCACTGGCTTCCGCAAGCAAATGCGTGCGGCGCGCATCGGCATATTTCTCACTGACTTCCTGCAAATCCGCCTTGATCACATCCAGAATTTTATTGGGTGAAGCCAGCAAATCCTCCAGGTAGGCAATTCGTTCCAGCAAGGAACGGTGTTCATCTTCGATCTTCTGGCGTTCCAGCGCAGCCAAACGCCTCAACTGCATATCCAGAATGGCTTGCGCTTGCGCCTCGGTCAGTTTGAAACGCGTGATCAACCGCTCGCGGGCAGTTTCAGCATCCGCGGACTGACGAATTGTTTGAATCACCTCATCCAAATTGGCGAGAGCGATCAGTAATCCTTCCAGAATATGCGCCCGCTGGCGGGCTTTATCCAGTTCATATTGAGAACGGCGGGTGATGACCTCAATGCGATGTTCGATGTAGATTTGTAAAGCACGCTTCAGGGTCAAGAGACGCGGTTCGTTATCTACCAATGCCAGCAGGTGCGCTCCGAAGGTGGTTTGCAGTGGAGTGTACTTGTACAACTGGTTAAGCACTTTACGCGGCTGAGCTCCGCGGCGCAATTCAATGACAATGCTCATCCCGCGCCGGTCAGATTCGTCGCGCAAATCGGAAATTGCATCCAGCCGACCTTCGCGCGCCAGTTCAGCAATCCGCTCAATCAGACTGGTTTTGTTTACCTGAAACGGAATCTCGGTGATCACAATCTGGTAGCGCCCGCCGCGCATCTCTTCGATATGGGCCTGTCCACGCACGGTCAGCCTTCCCCGTCCGGTGGTGTACATCTGTCGGATGGCTTCCTGCCCGACGATCACACCACCGGTTGGAAAATCCGGGCCGGGCAGAAAGCGCATCAGGTCTTCAATGCTGACCTCATCCAGTTGGTCGTAGTGATCAATCAGGTAAATCAGCGCATCGCTCAATTCGCGCAGGTTGTGCGGCGGAATGTTGGTTGCCATGCCAACGGCAATCCCGGCTGAACCGTTCAGGAGCAGGTTGGGCAGCCGCGCTGGCAGCACGACCGGCTCGCGCAGTGATCCGTCGAAGTTGTCGGTGAAATCAACCGTATCTTTGTCAATATCCACCAGCATTTCTTCCGCCATGGCATTCAGCCGGGCTTCGGTATAGCGCATGGCGGCCGGAGCGTCGCCATCAATCGAGCCGAAGTTGCCCTGACCATCCACCAGCGGATAGCGCATCGAAAAGTCCTGGGCCATACGCGCCATAGCGTCATAGACCGCCATATCGCCGTGGGGATGATATTTACCCAGTACCTCGCCAACAATACGGGCCGATTTTTTGTAAGCGCTGTTAGCCCGGAGGCCCAGTTCCTGCATGGCGTACAAAATCCGCCGGTGAACCGGTTTGAGGCCATCGCGCGCATCGGGCAGAGCACGCGCCACGATCACACTCATTGCATAATCCAGATACGCCGAGCGCATCTGCTCATCAATATCTACCGGTTGAATTGTACCGATATCCATAACGCTTTCCTTCTAAAACCAGAATGATAACCTTCTAATTATACCGCATCGTGTCCGCTTTTCTGCCGGCCTGCGAAATTGCGGGATTGACGGTAGCCAATCCAGTATGACGATTTTCCTGTGAATCTGTGATTAAATTAAATTCAAAGATTAAATTTCATTGAATATTGTCGTTTATAATTTACAGAGTATGTTTCGAAAACTGTTGTTCGTTGCTGTTCTCATGGGTATCTTACTGGCGGGATGTGCTGCCGGTAGTTCTGATCAAACCCCTATCCCCTCCACCTACATCCAAAACAAAGGTTCTGATACCATCGTTAATCTGGCGCTGGCATGGGCTGAAGAATATCAGCGTATCCACCCCGAGGTACGAATATCTGTGACAGGCGGGGGCAGTGGTACGGGCATCACCGCCATGATCAGCGGAACGGTGGATATTGCCAATGCTTCACGTCAGATTAAGGATGAGGAATTGAAGGCCGCTCTGGCTAACGGTATTGAGCCGATTGAACATATTGTCGCCAGAGATGCCATTGCCGTCATCGTTCACCCTTCCAATCCGGTGGATCATTTGACCATTGATCAAATTTCCCAGATCTATCAGGGCGTTATCAACAATTGGCAGGATGTCGGGGGTGAAAATCGTCCCATTGTTCGCCTTTCTCGTGAAATCAACTCCGGTACACATGTTTATTTTCTGGAAGAGGTGATTCGCAAAGGGGAGAAGAACAACAAAGCCATTTTTTCAGCAGATACCCTGCTGCTGCCTTCTTCTGAGGGCATCATTGCCGAGGTAAGCGATAACCCCAATGCCATTGGATATGATGGGTTGGGTTATGTTACCGAACATGTCAAAGTACTAGCAATCGGTAAACAGCCCGATGGGCCGTTCATCATGCCCTCGATCGAAACCGTCAATAGCGGCGCTTATCCCATCTCCCGTGACCTGTACATGTACACACGCCGGGATGCTCCCCCACTGGTCAATGAATATTTGAACTGGATTCTCAGCGCCGAAGCACAACGAATCGTTTCCCGCTTAGGTTTTGTGCCCATTGTACAGGTCAGCGCAGGAAAATAAACCAATGAAAGCCAGACGAACCGCTCTCAACGAAATCATCATTAACAACCTGATCAAACTGGCTGGTTATTCCAGCATTGTGTTTGTCGGCCTGATTCTGATTTTCCTCGCACGAGAGGGTCTGCCCGCGCTCAATGATGTTCCTTTAAAAGATTTGTTTGGTTCGCGCTGGTATCCAATTGAAAGATATTTTGGCATTCTGCCGCTCATCAGTGGATCGCTGCTGGTTACGGTAGGCGCTATTTTGATTGCCATACCCTTGGGTATTGGTACGGCTGTCTTTCTTTCTGAATTTTCACCGGTCTGGTTGAGAAACCTCTTAAAGCCCATCATCGAAATTCTGGCGGGATTGCCCTCGGTAGTGCTTGGTTTTCTAGGCATCCAAATTGTGGCCCCTTTTTTCCGCCGCTTTTTTGACCTTCCCACCGGTCTAACCGCTTTCACAGGAGCGGTGCTGTTGGCTCTCATCTCTCTACCCACCATTGTATCCATTGCAGAGGATGCGCTCAACACTGTACCACCCTCGTACCGTCAAGGTGCCCTGGCGCTGGGAGCGACCCATTGGCAAACTGCCTGGGGTGTAACCGTGCCGGCTGCCCGCTCCGGTTTGTTAACGGCGCTCATGCTGGGCATTGGACGTTCAATTGGCGAGACCATGGCTGTGATGATGGTTACCGGCAACGCTCCGGTTCTGCCTTCCGGCTTGAACGCGTTATTCCTGCCAGCCCGTACGATGACCGCCACGATTGCCTCCGAAATGGGAGAAGTCGCAACCGGTTCTCCCCATTATCATGTCCTCTTTTTTATCGGTATTATTCTATTTCTCATCTCGCTGGTCGTTAATTTGACGGCTTCTTCACTCACCCTGCGCAGCCGAAAGCGTTCCGAGCGCCTGCTTTCATGAGGATAAACGATGAATTTGATTGAGCACTCCCGCAAAGTGAAACAGGTTGAGATATGGGGTATCAACTTGCTGCGCCTGATCACCCTGATCACTGCCGTGCCGGTGATTGGGATTATCATTTTCATTCTCATCCGCGGCTTACCGGCAATTTCATGGGAATTCTTGACCCAGATGCCGCGAGATGGCATGCGGGCCGGTGGAATTTATCCGGCCATCATCGGTACAATCTATCTGACGCTGGGTACAGCCATATTTTCCGTCCCTTTGGGGGTGGCAGCCGGCATTTATCTGGCTGAGTACGCCAGCGATAACGCCGCCACGCGTCTGATTCGGATCGCCATCATTAATCTGGCCGGTATCCCCTCGGTTGTGTACGGTTTGTTTGGTTTGGGCTTGTTTGTGTTATTCCTGCAATTGGGTACCAGCATACTGGCTGCCTCGCTGACGCTTTCCATCATGACTTTACCGGTCATTATCAGCACAACCGAAGAAGCCCTGCGCTCGGTGCCAAACGCTTTTCGCGTGGTCAGCACATCGCTGGGCGGCACGCGCTGGCAGACTACCTGGCGAATCACACTGCCGCAAGCCATGCCCGGCGTGATCACCGGTATCATTCTCGGTTTGGAGCGGGCTGCCGGTGAAACCGCCCCGATTCTGTTCACCGGAGCCGCCTTTTTCTTGCCGCGCCTGCCGGCTTCACCAATGGATGCGACCATGGCGCTGCCCTATCATATCTTTGTCATCTCCACCTCCGTACCAGGTATGCCGCTTGAAATTCAATACGGTACGGTGCTGGTGTTGCTGGTATTTGTGCTGGGAATGAACCTGCTGGCTACCCTGATTCGAAACCGCGCCCGGGCGCGCCGTCAATGGTAAAAGCAGATGCAAAGTAAAATCTCCGTTCAAAACCTGAGCCTGACCTATTCAGATGGGGTTGATAGTCTGAATAATATTAGTGTGGAAGTGATCGCCAACGCCGTAAATGTGTTTTTCGGGCCGGCCGGTGGCGGGAAATCTTCCCTTTTGCGGGCATTCAACCGGTTGAATGACCTTGCCGATGTTCGTCACTTGAGTGGCAAAATCTGGTTCAACGGTAAAAATATTCTTGACCCGGACACCGATGTGATCGAATTGCGCCGCAAAATCGGCATGGTTTTTTCCCGTCCGGTTCCTTTACCGCTCACTCTTTGGGAAAATGTGGCATATGGCTTGCTGCTGGCTGGCGAAAAGCGGAAAAGCCGGCTCGATGAAGCTGTTGAGAAGGCATTGAGGTTGGCAGCCCTGTGGGATGAAGTAAAAGATCGGCTACATGACCCTGCCAGCGCCATTTCGGGCGGACAGCAGCAGCGGTTGTGTATGGCCCGTGTCCTGGCGCTGGAGCCAGAAGTGATTTTACTGGATGAACCCACCTCAGCCCTGGATCCAGTTTCAACGGCAAAAATTGAGCATTCATTGGTAGAACTCAAGGAACAATACACCATCGTACTGGTTCCACATAATGTCCAGCAAGCGGCGCGGGTTGCCGATTATGCCGCCTTCTTCCTGCAAGGCCGGCTGGTAGAATACGGGGTTGGCAAACAATTGTTCGTATCTCCCAAAGTCAAAGAAACCGAAGATTACGTCACCGGCAGGTTCGGTTGAAGGAAAAATCTTGCCTGTTGCATAAAATACTGCTATAATCAAGATTGTTCAGGGCGCGTAGCTCAGTTGGTCAGAGCGCACGGTTCACATCCGTGAGGTTCGGGGGTTCGAGCCCCTCCGCGCCCACTTTCACAGGGATTCCATCCCTGTCTCCCGCACCGCACCCGATGGATCCCTGGGTGCGGTATGTGTTTTTGAGCAGGAAGGAGAGGCATGGTCACGCTTCCTACATTTCTACCGGTATCCGAAGCCGCCCGCAAGTACGGGCTGGAGGAAGCGCATTTGCGTGCCCTGATTGAGAAAGGTAAAATCAGGGCTGGAGTGGTTGCGGGCGAAATGATCGTGAGTGAAGAGGAAGTACAGAAAAGAGCAGAGCGAGAACGGGACCCCGGTACGCGAAAAGAGGATTTGCCGGAGTATCAGAAACACTCTAGTAAGAAAGGAGTGGGAATAGGTTTTACAGAAGCAATAGAAAAATACGAAGTAAATCTTTCAACCCTCTATCGTTGGTATAAGAAAGGATATGTCAAAGAAGTCAAGCGAGAAAAAGGTTTAGGCGGCGAGAAAATTTATTTAGACGAAGCGGATGTTGCTTATTGTGCTGAAGTATTTAAATCCCGAGGCGGACAAGGCAAAAGAGTTTTTGATAAAAAAGGATTACCTATAACTTCAAAAACGAATTTCTTAACATAAGAAAGTCACAAGCCTTTTTATTTTAAGAAAACTTTTCCATGTTATCCATTGACAACATGGAAAAGTTTGTGCTATACTACCCATAGCACCTTTTCAAACCAATACCTTACTGCCTCAACAGAACGCACTCGGAAAAATACAACGCCCCGCTGGGCGTTGTGCGCCCAACCGGGGCGTTCCGTGAGCCGTGTGGTCGCACGCTCACGGTGAGGCAAGCAGAGTGCGCTGCTCACCCCGTGAACAGTATAGCACGAGGACAGACACCCTGCAAGTAAAAATCCAGCAGGGTGTTTTTGTTTAGCGGTGTTGGCTCAAAACCTCAGGCGGCAGGTAGCGTCCAGACGGGTTCGATTCCCGTCCGCCTGAACATGCTTTTGCCAGGCTAACGGCGGCGGCATAGGGAGGCGAGGTGTCAGGCGTGAGTCACCACGACCTGACGGGGTACGGGTGGGAGACGCCCGTATCTGACGGGCGGCAGGTGAGACCACAGGAAGCCTGCCGGGGGCCGTGACAGCCGGGAGAGACCGGCACAGTACCTTGACATGGTGTTTCCTCCTTTCTCCCCCTATTCCAGCCGCCGAGGCGGGCGGATTGTCCCCGATCCTGCGGTGGGTGCAAGTCCCACCCGGCTGGACTGGCGAACCTGTCGGGGTCGTTGCCCCCACAACGGACAGGGAAAGCCCGGCACACCCTACACGGGGTGAGCGCCACGAGCGCAAGAGACCTGAGTGCCGGGAAACAGGCAGGGTGACAGCCCGGAGAGACGGGCAAGCCCGGTTGGGGTCTGTGCGCTGATACCGGTTAGGCGCACGGGTCCAGCGCTGGCGAGGCAGACCCCCAAAGAGCCGTACGTGCGCGGGGGCAACCGGGCAAAGTTTCTGAACGTGAGCGCGACCACGGCGCTAACGAGTCGATCCGCTGGTGGATTGCTCCCCCTTTGTGGCGCAAGGGGACATTCCACCCTTCACGGAAGAGGTTTCCTGTGTGCGATCATCTGCGTAGAGTTGGCGACAATTACGGCGTTTCCTGCCTGGACTGCGGTGCGGTTCTGGCGGGCTATGGCTATTGGGGACAGCAGGAAACCTGCAAGCATGTCTGGGAAAAATACGACAGCGGCTACGAGTGCATGTACTGCCAGGCGTGGCTGGACGAAGAGACCTGGCAGATGCGTTTTGGTGATTCCATCGGCGTTTAGACGCCGATGTTCATTTTTACGACAAGGAGTGAAACATGCTGGAACTGCAACTGATCGGTAATCTGGGCAAAGACCCGGAAGCACGCTACACCCCGGACGGGGTAATGGTGTGTAATTTTCCGGTTGCCGTCACCACCCGCAAGGACGAGACGGTGTGGGTGGAGGTGACTGCCTGGCGGGAACTCGGCGAACGCTGTCACCAGTACCTGGCGAAGGGACGCCAGGTGTTTGTACGTGGTGTCCCGACTGTCGAAGCCTTCACCCGCAAGAACGGCGAAGCAGGCGCAAGCCTGAAAGTGACTGCGCAGGTAGTGCAGTTTTTGGGTGGTGGCAGTGGCAAAGCCGAAAACAGCGGCGGCGATGAAGAACTGCCGTATTGATTCGTGTATTTTTCTATCGTCAATCAATCTAATCGAGAATTTCGACAACCCCATGTCGAAAGGGCGGAGCGTGGGCGATGGACGGCAATTGGGTTTGTGAAAACTGTGGGGATGTGATCGAAGGCGAACCGGTGTGGCTGAAAGAGCCGGACGGAAAGCCGTTGTTTATCTGTCAGGACTGCGCCAATCCCGACTTTGGCGGCTTAACCCCTAGTGTGGGAGCAGGTGCTGGTGCTGCTGACTGGCCTGCTCGAAATGCGGGAGGACAAATGAAGCGTCTGTGGCAAGCCCCGCCGGGCTACTACTGGAAGGTAGTGGTGGACCCGACCCGCACGGGGGATGATCCGGGCATGTTCTACGGTGGGCACTTCCGCTGGAGCGACATCGTGCTGCCGGGGTGTCAGGAGGAAATCCCCTGCCCCTGGCCCAACGGGACGGTGTTCGAGAACATCCGCACCGGCGAGCGGGTGGTGGTCAAGCGGGGACGGGTATTACGAGTAAAAGAGGGTCAACATGGTGGTGTTCCTGATCGTCCTGGTTTTCCTGATCCTGATGGCGGCAGCCGTAGCCGTGTCCATGCAGGCGCACGCTGACGCTTTGCAAGCGCAAGCCGCCATCGAAGCGGTACGGGCGGCGCAGATTGCCGCAAGCGGACAGGCAGTCAATACCGCCCTGCTGACCCTTTTGGTGGTGGCGTTCGGCTTTGCTCTGCTGGCGGCACTGATCTTGTCCGGGTACCTGCTCTACCAGAACCGCAAAGCCCGGCAAGCGCCACAGGGTAAGTGGCTCCCGGGCCCAAACGCCCATTGGGGACGGATGGGAGATGCTCCCCGTCCGGTCTCTCTTCCCCAAGGCGACCCCATCCAGCAGTTGGTGCAGTTGGAATTGTTGCGCTACCTGCACGAGATGAACTCCAGGAAACTCCCACAACCACAATTGACGGATTCCCTGCCCGATGTTCAACGAGAGGATGACGATGAGATTTGGTAAGGTGTTCGTTCTTTTTCTCGTACTGTTCCTCTCTGCCTGTGGTGGAGAAGCAGGAGTGCTTTCCCCGTCTGATCCGACAGCGCAGGCGATTTGGGCTACGCAACAAGCCCAACGCCTGACCGTGCAGGCTGAACAGGCGCGGCAGACAGCACAGGCGCTGGAGGCGGCACAGGTGCAGGCAGAAGCCGCCGCACGGCAGGCGGAAGCCACAGCGGAGTACTACCGCCTGCTCCGCACCGCCACAATGGAGGCAGCAATTGTCGAAGCCACTGCCACCGCATGGAGCGCCACTGTGCAAGCCCAGCAGACGGCAACCGAACGAGCGTGGATTGTCCAGCAAACACAATCCGCCCTGCAAGCCCAGCAGACGGCACAAGCCTGGCAGATGACGCAGACCGCGGCGCAGGCAGAGGCTACCGCAACGCAGGTAGCGGTCATCCGTCAAGCGACGGTGGATGCCGCCAATGCCGCGGCATTGGCTACCAGTCAGGCGGCGCAGGCAGGGATTGCACAGGAAGCCCTGAAGCAGGAACAGATCAGGACAATCCAGCAGGACTATGCCAAGTATGCCTGGGCGGTACTGCCCTTTGTCCTGCTTGGGGCAGTGATTGTTCTGGCACTGTTCGGAGCCTGGCTGTACCAGCGCAACCGGGTCCTGACGCAGTTAGCAGACGGAAAACTGGTACTGGTGCAGGATGGCAAAGTGATTGTGCCAGATCGTGCTCCTGGTGCGGTTCTTGACCCCCGCAACCCGCCCAAACTGGACAGCGGACAATTGCGGATCACTGAGAACGATCAGAAAGTCAGCGCAATCCGGGCACTCGTCTCCGGCGGGCAGAGGGAAAAGGCACAGCGCTTGGCGCAGAGCATGAGCGTGCCCACATTGCCGGCACCGAAAGTGGAAATTGTTGACGCCAAAGCCATGCACCCCTTACTGGAAGAGGCGCTACCCGCAATTTACCAGAAGACGTTGGAGGAGCAATGATCAGTCGGCGGATACAGCACGTTGCCGAAGGAATCGCCTATCGGTTGCCCCATGTACTGGCAAAGCGCAGGATTGTTCCTGCCATTGAACGCTACGCCCTGACAGAAGTCAACGGCTTGCCCATCCTGATAGCAACGCTGGACACACAACGGGTGGACAGACTGGAGCAGTACGTCACTACTGATGTTCTTCGGCAAATTGCCGCTGAGACCGGATACCCTGTGTTTCCAGCAACAAAAGGCATGGGCTACGTATTCCTGCTGGGAAGTCTTCCCCGCTTGCCGAAGCGTGTGGATTTTCCCTTGGACGCACCGACCCATGCGGTCAGCATCGGTGTCGGGATGAACGGCGCAATTTCCGTGACCTGGAAAGATTTAGGTCACGTGCTGGTGGCTGGGCAGACCGGATCAGGAAAAAGCGTCTTCCTGCGTCTGCTGGTGTATCAGGCACTGCGGGACGGAATGCTACTGCTCCTGTCCGACCTGGATCAGGCAACCTTCCCGATGCTGGAAGGGCATGAGCAGTTACTGGCGGACATCGCCACCACGCCAGAAAAAGGCGTTTTGCTGGTGCAGAAAGCACTCTCCGAATGCGACCGGAGAGCGGAGTTGTTCCGAAGCGTTCGGGGGTATCCTGACACACTGGAAGAGTACAACCGTTTCGCCGCCGCCGAAGGGCGGGAACTTCTCCCGCGCGTGCTGGTGGTGCTGGATGAATTTTCCGCACTGGCTGCAAGTGCAGCGGAAATCCGCCAGCAGATTGCGGCACTGGGCTGGCGTGGGCGCAAGTTCGGCGTCCAGGTCGTGTTCGCCGCGCAGGAATTCACCAAAGACCTGGTGGGTCCGCTGCGGGAGCAGGTGAACACGGCGGTTTGTTTTCGGGTGCGAAGCGCAGAGATGGCGAAGCGCATACACTGCGCTGGCGCTGACGACATTTCCGCCCAGCGGTCAGGGCTGGCAATCACCGACCGCTGGGGAATTGTTCAAACCTACTTTATCGAGAAGTCTCTGTTGGGCAATGTGCGCCCGGTATTGAGCGAGAAGGAAATTGAAGTAGTGCAGAAAGCAGGGGACGGGCATGTTTCCATTCCGCTACTGATGAGGTGGGGGTGGAGTGAGTGGCAAGCCCGCAGATTGCTGGAGAACTGGGAACAGCGCGGCTGGGTGGTACGGGAGGGTGTGAACCGCCGGATCAGCCCAAAACTGCGGGAGCTGCTCTCAAATCCTCAATCCCCTCAAATGCCCTCAAGCCCCTCAAACCATCACGAAACAGCGAGTGGATAGACGGGAGGACAGCATGGAAGTACGTTTCAATCCGTATCGGATTCGGCGCTATGGGCTTTCGAGCACGCAAGAGGCGAAGATATTGCAGTATCTTGCCGTGGGATCTGCGGATCGGAAGCGTCTCGGACGGATCTTTGACCTGCGGCTGGTAGAACGTTTGGTTCAGATCGGGCTGGTTGCCCGGGAAAGAGAGGACTATTGCCTCACCGAGAGCGGGCGCCAAATGCTCAAGGCATTACTGGGGGAGCAGGCGTGATGCGGCGGTTCGTGCTGGTGCGGGATTGTGACCCCAGCGGCGTGAGTGGCACGGGGGTAGTGGCAGAGGGGGTGGAGTTTACGGATGGGATAACGGTTTTGCGCTGGCTGCGGGAGCCGTATGGTTTGAACATCTATAAGCGGATAGACGATCTAATCGCCGTGCATGGACACGGCGGCATGACCTGTATCCAGTGGTTAGACGGAGGTAACGGACATGGACAAGACAGAGTGGAGAGTATATCGCATCGAGGATAAAGACGAACTGGAATCGGCACTGACGCTGTACGAGAAGCGCAAGGGAGTCAGACCCCGCTTTGCCCGGATAAGTGAGAAAGCCCCGGAGTGGCTGCTGACACTGCTCGAAGAGGCCGGGGGGCTGGAAATCGAGCGGGCGAGCAACTTGTTGAGCCGCGATGTGTGGCTGACACACGAGAAACACTCCGAGCCGCAGTTGAGTTTGTTTAGGGAGGTGGGATGAAAATCTTTTCGTTCATCAACCAGAAAGGCGGGGTTGGCAAGACGACCTCGGTAGTCACGTTAGGCAGCGGATTTGCCCTGCGCGGTTACAAGACCCTGCTGGTGGACTGCGATCCACAGGGACACATTGCCACGCAGTTGGGGATAGCCAAAGAGCCGGGTTTGCGGCGCTGGTACTACGACGAAGAACCGCTGGATCAGGTGGTTGTACAGGTGCGGGATAATCTCCTGGTGCTTCCTGGCGACAAAACGACGGATCGGGTGCTGGGGCGAATGCGTGAGGAGCAGTGGGGAGCGGCGGAGTTTGCGGATCGTTTGCGGGAAGAAAGCGCGGCGATGGAGTTGGATGTGGTCTTGCTCGACCTTGCACCCAGCCTGAATCACCTGCAAATTGCCGCTATGCTGGCCAGCGACTATGTGATCATTCCCACCCGCCTGCGCTACACCGATTTGGACGGAGTAAATGAAATCACCCGTTCGATCACAGAGACAGCCAGACGCTCCAGAATACCTGGGCGGTACTATCTACTTCCCACCTTCTTTGACCGGGTGACCAAAGAGACCCATCAGCGGCTGATGGAACTGGTCAATGCGTTTGGAAAACAGGTATTGCCCCCCATCCCGCAGGATGTGCGCCTGGCAGAAGCGCCCGGACGGGGGATGACGGCGTGGGAGTATGCGCCACAGAGTGCAGCCGTGCAGGGATACACAAACGGCGGCGGCAAAACGGTTGGCGGATACGCGGCAATTCTGGATGTGTTGGAAGGATTGTTAGGAGGTTAGTGATGGCGAAGAAAAAAGGGGAATACCGACCAGCCATTCAGCCTATTCCGCCAGCAGATGAGCAGGTAGCGGAAATCCTTTCCGACCGGCAACGGCATTTTGACGAAATGCGGCTGAGCCGGGAGGAACGGGAGAAACTGCTGAAACAGCGCAGGAAGGAAGAAGAGCGGAAGCGGAAAGCAAAGGCAAAAGCCGAATCGCAAAAAGCAAACAGGATATTGACCTACCTGCCAACCGACTTACGGGAAACCATTGAGCGCATTGCAGAACAGGAAAGCGTCAGCATGGCACAGGTGATCACTTTCTTTTTGTTTGAAGCGGCCGAACGATACGAGAAGAAAGAAATCGGCTTTTGGGGCTACAAACACCCATCCGAATCGCCCCGCTACGACTGGGTACTGGTTCATCCGAAGGATACGGAAAGGACAGAAAAAATTGAGTCACGGAAAAACAAAAAATTGTGGTGAAGAACGACAACAAGGGATATTCCTATGTTTTGTAAGGGATATTCCTTTACGCTATCCCTACAAAATTCAAGGGATATCCCAAAGGAATATTCCTTGAAAAGTTCAGGAATATTCCTTAACCCTCTACAAAGCCCTACAAGCCCTCTATTTTCATGGGGTGGCTATGTCAGTATGGGTTGTTTGAAAATACCCAAAAAAAATGGCTAATTTCGGTTGTTACAGAAATGATTGAAAGAATAAATCAGGAGGTTTAGACATGAGCAAAACCGAGACGGACGACAAGAATTTTGGACCAATCCTGGAGGGGATTACCCTGCCGGACACGGTAGTCTTGCCACCGGAAGTGGTCACGCTTCTGCCGTGGATGAGCCTGGCGGAGTTGAAAGTGGTGATTGCGGCAGTAGCCCGCCTGATGCAGGTGGGGGGTGCCGAGCCGATCACGCTGACGGAGTTCGAGACCATGACGGGGCTGGATCGCAAGTCTGTGCTGGCCGGTATCGAGCGGGCGATGAAACGCGGGCTGCTGATGCGTTTTGAGATGACCGGATATCGCGGTCACACCATGTACGTGTACGAATTGAAACCACGATTTATCGGTGGAAATTTTCCACCGATTACGCCTATTAAAGCAAAGCAAAGCAAAGATATTGTTGATGATATAGATTTAACAACAACAAACTTAACTTTGCTTAGCTTAAGCGCGCACGAAAATTTTTCGCAAAAAATGCCCGAAAACGAGGCAAAAAACGGGCTTTTTGAGCGATTGCGCAAAATCGGAATTTACGCAAAAACAGCCTGGTTTTTGCTGGACAATTTTCCGTTGGAGCGGATTGAAAAATGCCTGGAGTTATATCCGTTGGCGGTCAAGGCCGGAAGGGCAGACGGTCCCGGCTGGGTGGTCAAGGCGGTCTCCGATCCGGTTTGGGATCTGGACATCGAAGTTGCCGACTTGCAAGAGCGGGTTGAGACGTTGAATCGTCATGAGCAATCATCCCAAACGGTTCAAACACCCCGAAGATCGCCACTGCCCAAGAACGTGCTGGAAGCCCTGCGAGAAATCGGCTGGAATGGCGGAATGGAAGAATTGCAGGGTTATTACCGCAACGAACGCAAAGCTTTCAAAGCCTGGCTGGACTGGGCTCAAACCCAACCACGAGAGTATGCTGCTGCCCGTTTCCTGACCGGTCTGCGTTCGGGAATGCTGCCGCCGGTCAGTAAAAAACAGACCGATGATCGCCGCCGCTACCTGGAGGGCCCCTATGCCGACATCATCGAGCATTAGAGCATTGCAGGAGCGTTTTGGCAGCGAACTGGTAGCGGAGTTAGTGCGAGAGTCGCCGACCGCCGAACTGGAAGCCGCCCTGCTCGACGAGAATCACCCGTTGTCGAAAAACTTACGCACGGCAGTCATGGCGGCTGTGGATGTGGGACGCAACACGGCACGGCAGATCGTGGTTGCGGCGTTGGAGCGTGTCCTGCGGGAGAGGAGCGAACATGCAGGATAAATTTCTGCCGGTGGTGGGCAAGATCATCCGCCATGCACGGCGGGTGCAGCGGGAGTTGGGTCCCGGGCACCCCGAACTGGTGTATCACCGGGCGCTGTATCATGCCCTGCGGGAGAACGGGGACGAAGTGCGCTACCAGCCACGGCTGAAAGTGCGCTACGATGGGCGAGTGGTGGGTGAGGTGGTGCCTGATCTGCTGGTGCGCAAGGTGGACACGGTGGTGCTGGTGGAGTGCAAAGTGGCGGAGCAATTCAAGCAGGCGGACTTCGACCAGCTGCGCCGTTACCTGCGGGCGTACCAGGGCGATGCAGTGGGCTTGCTTTTGGGCTTTGGCGGGGAGCGGCTGGAATTTCGGCGAGTGTGGCTGGAAAAGCGAGGCAAGGCATGAGATTTGCCAATCGGGTGACTTTGCAGGGGTATCTGGCTATCCAGCGGGTGGAGGAGGTGATGCTGGACGGCGACAGCGGATTGAGCGTGCCGGTGGTGTACGGCGTGCTGGAACTGGATGCGGTGGGATTGACGCGGCAGGCTGTGGTACTTGCCGACAAACCGGCAACGTGGCTGCTGGAAATACTGCACCGATTTCGTCCCGAAGGGGGGAGCGCGTTGGTGACGATCCACGGCGAGCAGTTTGAAGTGGCGCACCTGGACGGCAAACCGTTCGTGGCGGTGGAGGGTAATCTCGTGGACGGGGTGGTGAACGTCAGGCATGTGACGCTGCTCTCGGCGCCGGAAGTGGGCTTGCTGCGCCTGCTGACGGATCACCGTCTGCGGGAGATTGTGTATGCGTGGGGGGAGATCCGGGAGGCGGATCGGGCGCTGATGTACCGGATCGTGCGCGAGGTGCGGGAACAGCGGGAGCCCCTCAGCCTGACGGCTTTGGGGCAGGGAGCGCCTGACGGCGCTGTGGGCGGCCTGCCGTCCACGCCCCCCGCAGACGGGCGCGAAGCGCCGCGTCTTTAGGGGGCGGGACGGATAGTCCGCCGGGAATTATGCGCAATTTTTCTGGAACTTCGGAGGTGAAACGATGATGGACAGACTGAAAGCAGAATTGGAGCGGCTGGTGCGGGAGAACCCGGAGGAAGCGGCATTGCGGCTGGCGCAGCTGGCCAGGCGTCATCTGGGTCACAGCGAGGCGTGGGGTGTGGGGTACACCTACGGCACAAGCGAGTATCGGGCGGTGGACGAACTGGTTGCCTGGCTGAAGGAATTAGACCGGGTGGGGCGCTGCGTGGCGATTGTGAACGCGGTGATTCCGCCGGTGGAACTGCCCGCGCAGTTGGCAATCGAGCGAGCGGAGTGGGCGGATGTCGAGCGGGCGGTGAAGGCGGGCGTGCCGCACTATGTGCGACACGGTGGTACGGCGAAGTTACTTGGTGTACCACCTAATGACGGATTTTACGCCCCGAAACGTGGAGATGTGTACCTGGTGGTACGCTTGAAATCGGGCATTGCGCCGCGAGGGACGGAGGTCGAGGCGCAGGTGGACGATCTGGAGGTGTTGTGGGTGGAGGTGCGGTGATGGACGATGCGGCTCGGGCGAGGATGCGAGAGAAGCTGTTGGTGTTGGTGCGCGAGGAACCGGAACTGGTGACAGAACTGCTCCTGGGGTTGATCAGCGGGGGTCGGTTTGAGGTCGTGGTGCGGGAAGAGCGGAGCGGGGGCGCTCCGGCGCAAGGAATGGGTTTCACGAGTGGCGAGACGGTTATAACGGGCTACGGGATAGAGCGGAAGGGATGATCAGGGGCAATGATGGCTGCCCGAATTGCGCCACCGATAGGAGAAACCGGCAAACGTTTGGTCAGAATTTCTTGAGAGAGACGGACAAGATGTTTGGCATATTCCAGAGCCGTATCGAGGTCGGCGATGCCATCGAGGAGACGCGATTCTCGAACGATGCCGGTGAAGGTTTCGTCTCCGAAGGCGAACCAGCCGAGGGCTGGGGAACGTCTTATTTCCAACGAGATCGAATTGGGTTGGAGGAGAATGCGGAGGACTTGCGGGCGTTGGTTATCGTATCCGGCGATAACCAGGGAGGTGAAAGCGTTATCGGGAAAAGCGGAAAAAATCTCAAAGCCGCGCTCCCAAATGGTGATAGCGCATTGTTTGGGAGAGAGGGATTGGAAAGAGGCGGAGTGTTTTTGAAAGAATTCGGGCAGTTCACTACCATTCCCGGCGTAGCCGCTGCTCAAGCAGGCGGTGTAATCGGAGAGAGGAAAGATTTTTTGAACGTTGTCAGAGAGGATGTATTGAGCCGAGAGGAGGCGCGAATCGGCAACGAACAGGAAACCTTGTGGAGTGTGAACGAGTAAATTGGCAGTCATTGGTTTGAGGTCCTTTCTGTGTCGGTTATGCATTTGAGAAGATTGTATCCGAGGAGGTGAAATCGTGAACTTACGCGACTGGCGCTGGTATGCGGCGTATGGACTGGTGATTGGGCTGGTGGTGTGGGGTGTGTTTCGGCTGGCAGCGGCATGGCTGTGGGACGAGAGGTATGTCCTGGGGGTGCTGGTCGTGCAGGGGCTGGCCCTACTGGTGGGATTTGCCCTGCACGAGGGGCTGCACCTGTGGGCAGCCTTGCGGGAGGGGGTCAGCATGGGGAGCGTGAAAGCGACTCTGCTGCGTTTTTGGGTGGTGGAGCCGGTAGAGGTGGGGGTGTACCGGCGGATCGTGGTTGCGCCGCTGGTGCTGCCGGTGGTTGTGGGAGCACTGGTAGCGCCCATTGCGGATGGGCGCTGGGGGCTGGTGGTGGCGCTGGTGTGGCTGTTGGGCAGTGCCGATGACCTGGCGGACTGGGTGCGGCTGGTGGGCGTGAGGGGAATGGTGACGAACCGTCCTGGAGAGGGATTGAGGCTGATTCAGTCCACCACAAACAGCCCTTCTTCGATGTCGCGCACAGTGTTGCCCGGGGAGCGGTAGACGAGGATGATGTTGGGAAAATCCTTACAAGACCAGAGAAGCATCAGGAGAAAGAAGGCAATGGCGAAGTTTGGAATCAAGGGCATAAGGACGATCAGGAATGCAAGGGGAAGGACGAGAGGAAATAGTGCAATTCTCAACCAGGTTGATTTGGGGCAATCTTCAACAAAGACATGAATGCCTTTGGCGCGGATTTTCTCGGAAACGCCAAAATACCAGTGAGCGGCGACTAAATGAGCACCTTCGTGGAGTATTCTGGTAATTTTGGTGAGTTGCAGGACGACAAAAAGTCCAGCTGCAAAGAAAGAGTCAAAAAGGGTGCTGCATGAAAACCAGGCAAGGCGCGCACAAAGGGTTGAGGTCACGAAAAGGTTTTTCAGGTTTTGAATCAAGAGCAAGGGATAGGTTATGGGAAAGGACTTCAAAAACAAAACGGTTGTCAGAGAGAATAAGGCGGCAAAACCAATTGCGAGGGTATTGCGCTGGGTGTTGCGTAAACTGTTTGCGATCATGGTGTACCTTGGCGGAATCATCCTGATTTTCCTGCTTGGGGCTGTTTTGTTCTACGGATTGAGATGGATGGGGGTTGAAGCAGGAATTGCTTTCGACGCAGTGGTGATAGCCGCAGTCGGGTCGTTGCTGGGAGGTGTAGCAAAACCGGTTGAGAAAGAGGACTGCGAGATGGAGGTGTTCGCCGGTTTTGTTTTTGGAGGGGTTTTTGTTGTGACATTAGCAGTTATACCGACTTTGGCGAACGGTGGTTCAATCGGGAGGATGGGGATGGTCTTGCTTTTCTGGTTTGCAAGTACGCTGGTCATGATGCCGGGGGTATGGCTGATCAACAGAGGCGATTGGTTGCTGGATAACTTGTGATACAAATTGTAGCACAGAAAACAAACCATGGACAAACTGATCGAAGTCTTATTGGACTACCAGCAAAGAAGTGGTCAGGACGACAAAGAATTTGGTCAACGATTGGGGATGGGTCGTGCCTTGTGGAACGCTGTGCGTCACGGGCGCAGGCGGTTGACGGTGAAACACCTGGGGCGTGTGCTTCAGCATTATCCCAATCTCGAGTACGAAGTGCTGTTGTATTTGAAAACCCATGCAGGAGGTGAATCGTGAGGGATTTGGAGGCTTTCGAAACCTGGTTGCTGGAGCAGGATCGCAGTGCTGTGACGGTGCGAGGGTATCTGACGGATTTGCGGCAGTTTGCGGCGTGGTTCGAAGGGAGCAACGGCAGGGCGTTGAGCGTCGAGGAGATCACCCCTGCGGACGTGCGTGAGTACCGGGCGTACTTGCAGGCGGTGCGCAAAGCCAGTGCGGCAACGGTACGCCGCCACCTGATGGCCATCCGCACCTACTGCCGCTGGGGGTTGGCGTTGGGGCGCATTGAGCGCGACCCGACGGTGCGGGTGAAGATGCCGAGGGAAGCGAATCTCTCCCCGGGCTGGCTGACCAGGCAGGAGCAGTACCGGCTGGTGCGGGAGGCGGAGCGGGGGATGGCTGCGGCGGATACGGTGAATCGCCGCCGCCTGGCGGTGCGCGACTGGGCGCTGGTGGTGTTCCTGTTGACCACAGGGCTGCGCATTGCCGAAGCCTGCGCGCTGACCTGGGAGGATGTGCAGTTGGGGGAGCGCTCCGGGTGGGTCGTGGTGCGCGGCGGGAAGGGGAACAAGACCCGCCGGGTGCCGCTGAATGCCGAAGCGCGCCGGGTCTTGAAAGCCTGGCAGGACGAAGGCGGGGGTGATACGGCGAGCGTGTTCGGGCTGACCCCCTCCGGCGCCTACCGGCGTTTGGCGGAGATGGGACGGCGGGCGGGGGTGGAGGTACACCCGCACACCCTGCGCCACACGCTGGC
>FWPU01001675.1_pt1 | contig 65348 bp, 59 predicted proteins | sample 2228361 | NCBI WGS metagenome assembly FWPU01 (sample SAMEA103939777, study PRJEB20133) | metagenome
GCCAGGAGCCCGAAGTGTGGTGCACGTCACGATTCAGTTGTGAAGGTGCCGGTGGCGGGCGACAAAAAACCAGGCGGTCGCGCCTTGCGGTTTGACCAGCCTGGCGACAGTGGACGTTCTCTCCCCTGTCGCGTCTTCACTTGTCACTAGCCACTCACGTTTGCGTCTCTCCAGAGACGTGTTGTTTTCGTACAGAAGAGTATACTACACAGACTTGTAGTTGTCAAGCCTGTAAATATATCCTCTGTTATCTCTGAGCATCACCACAACGTGGCGTTTCTCATGGCAGGCAGTACTATAGCACGATATTAAGAGCATGTCAAGTCTCGTGTCATGAGTTCAGACTTTTCGTAATGGTGTTTTTGCGTTGGCGGGGCGTCGTGCCTCGGCGCTTTCATACCATTCTAGATTGCAGATTGTCACACACGGCGTTCTGGTGCGCTTTGACGCAATACTATGCGCGAAGTGTTCACGTAAAACTGGTATGAGAAGCCTTCCCGCCGCTGCTTCTCGATCTCGGAGGCTTCTCAAGAACCCCCGATTTGAGCACGGCGACTTCCGTTTGTCCAGGTTCACACGTTCTGTAACGTGTTGCTTTGGGGAGCGGTCACGTTCAATCTGGCCCACATTCGCATCGCACGCCGCCGTCCGGCGCGCATAGCCGATAGCCGATAGGCGATAGTCGAAGCGCACCACCGGGCGGGCCGGGGCAGGAGGCTGCTCCTCCAACGTCAACCCATCCTCCATCTGTTCAACGACCGCGCTGGAGACTGCAGGGGTGCGCCACTGTCGCTTCAGCCAGGGTTCGAGACCGTTTTTTAAGTTCCTGGCGCACGCACTCGTGCACCATGCGCACCACCACGCCCGGCTGCGCCATCCGATCAGCCAACAGCCGCAGCATCCGCCTGGCGCGTCCATCCGGCGGCTGGCTGCACGCTGTTACCGACAGCGCTGCCCGGCGGCGCTCGTCCGGCTTGCCGCTGCGTGTGGGTCGCGGCTGTTCGCCGAGGGCGCGTTCCATGCCCCCCTCAACCCATCGTTGCCGGATGCGTTCCACGGTGGACACACTGATATGTCATGCGTCCGCAGTGGCAGTGTCGGGTTTGCCTCACTTGCCAGCAGCGGCGTATGCGCGCGATTCAAGCATCGCACGCCGGCGTGGCCTTTCTTGACCATATCCAACAACTGGGCGCGCTGGTCTCTTGTCAGGGTGACGATCCATTTCTTGTGCGACATGGCTTGCCTCCACTGCTGCCATAGCTCATTCAGGCAAACCAGTCAAGCCAGACTTGACTAACTACCAGTAAAGTAGTAACAGCCCCGCTTGCAGTGGGGAAGGATGTGCCGACGCTTTCCTGCCCGCACAGGCGAGTAGATGACCGTAGTCCCAAAGGTGCGTATTTCTCACCGGCTCGCACACTGGATTTCATTCCTGAAGATCATCGTGTACCAGCGTGCAATTCTGTCATATCAGGAGATTTCAGGCAAAAATCCGGGTGTATGGCGAGAATTCGGCAAACAGATTGCACACAAATTTGCCATCTTACAATTCGGTGACATCTTTACGAAACGGCATAGTAGCAAAATATCCTACTACGCATCTACGTAAATAACCGGCTTTTGACAAACTTTAGAGTCCATTTTGCAATGATATGTTCTGAACTATGACGATAAGATTGCGATGTGGTTTATTGAAACGAGACAACGCAGCACGACAATGACATATCACATCACAACCATTCCACCTGAGTCCAAACGGCGCTCTTTTGAGAAGGCGCGCGCCATGGTGATCACCTCTTCCGCCGAACAGTGGCAAGGCGAGCGCGATCAGTTCCTGCAACTGCTTGTCGAGCGTGAAGCAGAGATACGTCAATTGCGCAGGATGCTGTCTGAAGAGCAGCGTGCCGGGCAACGTCGCATTGCTCGTGAATTGCACGATGGAGTCGCACAACACATCACAGCCGCCTCCCTGCACCTTCAGGCGCTGGCAGACAGGTATCGTCCACGATCACCAGAAGCGCGCGCGCTCCTCGAGCACGCGATCGAACTGGTTCATCGCGCTGCTGATGAGGTGCGGCAGGTGATTGCCGGGACTTTGCCTGCCTCCCTTGACGAGCGTTGCCTGTCGGAGGCGATATGCAGGGAAGCAATGACGCTACAGCATGACGGATGGCAGGTTGTGCTCCAGGTAGAAGATGTCGGTCCGTTGCCCCAGGATGTCGCATGGGCGTTGTTCCGTGTCGCACAGGAGGCGCTCCAGAATATCCGATGGCACGCAGGACGCTGCCGGGTGCGGGTCACACTGACCCGCACCGGGGCATCGATACGATTGGAGATCGCTGATGATGGGTGCGGCTTCGATCCCCGGACAATCCATGCAAAACGCTTTGGCCTGGCAGGAATGAAAGAGCGTGTGGCGCTTCTGGACGGCGCCATCGAGATCCAAAGTCGTCCTGGTGACGGGACGAGGATCACTGTCCAGGTGCGCGTGTGATGCCAGACATCTTTTGGATGCGACATGAGACGCTTTTTCTCTGAGATTTATGTGGCGCTTCACAGACGCAGCTGAAGCATTCGCACAACCTTACCATGAGCAGGAGAGCAGGTTATGGCAATGTCTCACAATCGATCCGTCCCACATCTGTCACCATCTGCGCGTGTTTTGATCGTCGACGATCACGAACTGGCGCGCGCCGGTCTTGCAGCCATCCTCATGCGCGAACCAGGCGTCGAGGTTATTGGTGAAGCAGGCGATGGGGCGGCTGCGCTCGATTTTGTGTCACGCCATCCGGTAGACCTGATCATGATGGATTTGCACATGCCCGTGATGGACGGTATTGAGGCGACACGCCAGATCAAAGCGTTGCACCCGGACATCAAAATCATCGTCGTGACTGTTCAGGCGCATCCGGATGCGTTAATGGAAGCATTACGCGCCGGTGTTGTCGGGTATGTGCTGAAACACGCAAGCCGGCACGATATTATGAGCGCCGTCCGCCATGTGATGCGCGGTGAGGCATTTTTGAACCCCGATCTCGTTCTGCAGACCCTGCGCCAGCTGGCGCAGGCGACTTCGGGCGATGAGACACCGCCGATCGAGCCGCTGACGGCGCGTGAGCGTCAGGTGTTGCGTCTCCTGATGCAGGGCAAAACCAACCGCGAAATCGCACGCGAACTCATCGTCAGCCCAGGAACCGTCAAGGTGCACGTTGAACACATTATCGCCAAACTCGGAGTGTCTGACCGCACCCAGGCGGCAGTGCGAGCGTTGGAATTGGGGCTGGTCAGGTTGTGACGCGGGCATTTTTGCAGGACGCAGCACTGTGTGCTTTCATACGCCGTCTGACATATCAGAAGCATAGCCGTTCGGCAGACGCATCTGAACCTCCGGTACGCTAGGATAAGAGCCAATAATCGAGATTGCTCGATCCGGGCACCCGGCAGTGAGGTTCTATGGGGCGTTCAGAAGCGCAGAAGCCGAACTGTGTGCGCACCCTTGTTGTTGCGCTGGAGTCGCACCGTGAATTGTTCCACGCATTGCTTCCGCGTCTCCCTCAGATGGGTGTGATCGCTGAGACCGATGATGAACACCTTGCGCTCAAGTATGTGCGACGTGTGCGGGTTGATCTTGCATTGTTCGGCATACCGCTGGCTCACAGCAGTGGTCTGGCGATTGTCCGTCAGGCGCTCCGTATGCAACCGGGCATTCGGGTGGTGATCATCGCAGCAATCGATGACCCTCGCTTTCTCCTCGAAGCGCTTCGGATCGGTGTGAACGGGTATCTATCCGCTGCCGATCCCGTCGATCATCTGGCGGATGCGCTGCAACGCATTATTGCAGGCGAAACGCTGTTTGATGCCACACTATCGACGAACGCCCTCTTGCGCCTGACAGTGGCGGGCGGTTGAACCCGCGCCTGCGGGGCGCCGGGGCGCCGGGCGTCGGCCTGCGCCGATGCGGTTCCCCGTCGGGACGCGACGTGCGCCGCTGGCGCCCAGACCGACCTGCATGGCGAACATTTATGCGCCTGTCACGGGACCGCCTGAAGGCGGTGGTACGGGTACGCCGGGCGTCGGCCTGCGCCGATGCGGTTCCCCGTCGGGGCACGGCGGCGCCGTGCCCCAACCGGACGAAGCCCGCCGGCGCGGGATCGAATGGATCATTTCCAGGAAAACCATCACACTGCTCCTGTGCGCCCTCGAATACGCATCGCAGGATGCTCGCGCTCCCGGGCTTGCCTTTCCCCCAGGTGTGAACACTAACGTGATGAAACGCCCCCTGTTTCTATCACACGTCGCTCAGCGATTGATCAATACCCCCGGCAGAGATATGCCATCCGGCATAGATGCGACTATCCAACAGGCAGACGCACCAGGAGCACGGAGCGTGCTACAGTCGCCTCGACGATCACAATGCAGCGACACGCTCTGCATTGCGCCAATATGGACACAAAGACCGGCGCTGGCGAACAGAACCAGAGCCGATACCAGACTCTCAGGCAAAGTGAGCATCGTATGATCCTGCACCGTTATCTGAATCTTCTCTGGCGCTGGCTCTGGTTGCTGCTGCTCATGACCTTTCTGTCAGGAGGAGTGGCATACGCCGTCAGCATTCGCATGACCCCAGTGTACGAAGCTTCGACGACGCTCCTGATCAACCAGGCGCCAGCAGGCAGTGCATCACCTGATTACAACGCGGTGCTGACCGCCGAGCGGCTGGCGCGCACCTATGCCGAAATGCTGGTGAAGCGTCCGGTTCTCGAAGAAGTAGTGCACGAACTGAACCTGCCGGTCACACCAGCAGCGCTTGCCGAGCGTGTTCGCGTTCGACCGATTCGTGACACACAGTTGATTGTTGTCACGGTCGAAGATATCGATCCGCAGCGCGCCGCCGATGTTGCCAATCGGATCGTCGCCGTCTTCAGCGAACAGAATCGCGAGTTGCAATCCGAACGGTTCGCCGAGTCGAAGCGCAGCCTGATGAGCGAGATCGCCAAACTGCAGGCGGACATCAATGCCACTCAGACAGAACTGGCAGCATTGCGCGGCGTCGATGATCCGGTGCGTCGCGCACGCCTGGAAGAGGCGCTGGTTCAGTACCGCAGCAGTTATGCCACGGTGCTGCGCAGTCTGGAAGAAGTGCGTCTTGCCGAGGCGCAGTTGACCAACAGCGTCAATGTGGTCGAGACGGCCATACCGGTCTTTGTGCCGGTTCGCCCGCGTATCGCGATGAACACCGGCATGGCTGCGGTTGCCGGTTTGCTTCTGGCTATTGGTCTGGCGCTGCTCTTCGAATACCTCAATGACCGCGTCAGTTCAGCAGAGGATGTGGCGACTGCAGTGCACGCAGGAATGCTGGCTGCCATTGGACGGATCGATGGCGTTGAGCCGTCCGATAAACTCGTCATGCTGAAAGATCCCTTCTCCCAGGTCGCGGAGGCGTATCAGATGCTGCGCGTCAAGCTGGAGATTGCGCGGTTCGAGAAACCACTGCGCACACTCCTGGTAACAAGCAGCAGTCCAGGTGAAGGGAAGAGCACCACGGCGGCAAATCTGGCGCTGGCGATTGCCCGTTCTGGAAAACGGGTCATCCTGGTCGATACTGACCTGCGCCGTCCATCGTTGCACCGTTTCTTTCGCCATGCCAATCTGCGCGGGGTGACCACAGCGCTGGTGCGCGATCCCTCAGACAGTCTGTACAACCACATGATCGCCACCAGCCTGGAAAACCTTCTTGTTTTACCAAGCGGTCCAGTTCCCTCCGATCCGGCAGTCATGGTCAGTTCCCGAAAGATGCTTGACCTGATCGGTGAGCTGCAGCGCATGGCCGATGTCGTGGTTTTCGACAGCCCGCCACTGCTCGCCGTTGCCGATGCCATACCGCTTGCGCATCTCTGCGATGTCACGCTGCTGGTTGTGCTGGCAGGCGCCACGCGCACTACTCAGCTGCGCCGCGCATACGATCAGTTGTTGCAGGCGGGTGTCGAGCCGCAGGGAGTGGTGCTGAACCGTGTGACCAGGGAGCAGGGAGGGTACGACCATTACCACTACTACTATTACGGCGGCGAGCGGAAGCGCAGCCGTCGCAGCGTTCTGGGTCGGCTGTTCAGGCGACGACGGCGACGACACAGTCTGCCTGGCATCGTCGATACGGTTGATGTCGGCGTGATCGAGACAGGACGCACAGTTACTGGAGGTTCCGCACCATCGATAGCGGCGGCTGTGGAAGAGGCTCTGCCGCTGCATCTGGACGGACACCCAACAAGCACCGGTACGGTTGCGACGTCTGAAGCCAACGGACGGCGAAATGGCACAGCGCCGCATCCGACGATCAACACGAAGTAGGAGCCATCGCGTGGCAGCACAATCGCAACCGGGTATTGCGCGCCTGACAATCGAAACCTATGCCGTGCGCGTGGTGACGCTGGGGTTGATGATGGTCTCGGCGATTCTGCAGGCGCGCCTGCTTGGTCCTGAGGGCAAGGGATTGCTCGCTGCCGCGCTCTCGTGGTCGGCGCTGATCGGCGGGATGGCCCTGATCGGCGCGGATAGCGCTGCTGCCTACTTTGTTGCACGCTCCGCGCAGTACACGCGGTGGTTCATGCGCAGCGGTCTGGTCTATACGCTTGGCTTCGCGCTGATCGCACTGGCGCTTCCTGGCTGGCAGGTCGAGATGCCGGTCAACAGGCAACTGGCGCTTTCGGTTGCATTCCTCACACCAATGGCTGTATCGGCGGCGCTCGTCAATGCGATCTGCGTCGGCTTGAACCGCATCCGGCTGATCAACATCGTCAATGCTGCGTCTGCGCTCTGTTATGTGCTGAGCCTCCTGGCTTTGTATGTTGTGAATGTTGATCGGTTCGAGCCGGTTGTGGCGGCTGTTCTGGGGGTCCAGGCAGCGACGCTGATTGTCTTTTCCACTGCAATCCTTCGTTCAGCCGACACTGGATACGCTGCACCAGACTTCTCCGCACTGACACGCTATGCGCTGCAATCGTTCCGGGGAAATCTCGCTGGTCTGCTGTTTTTGCGCGGCAGTCTGGTCATTCTCAGCAGTGTATCGCCGGCAGCGCAGGCGGGCATCTACTCGATTGCAGTTGTCTTTGCTGATGTGGTGCTGATGCTGCCGAACACCCTGATCAATATTCTGCTGCCACGCCTGGCGGGTCGCAGTCCTGAGTTCGTCGCAGCGCGCGTCACTCTGGTCGCGCGGTATGCACTCGCCGGGGCGCTTGTGCTGGGGTTGTTGACCGGCATCGCCGCTTTCGTCGTGGTCCCAATCGGTTTCGGTGAAGCATTTCGCCAGGCGGCCATCGTCGCGTTTGTCCTGTGCATTGGTGCAGCGCTGAGCACTCCTGGAGCAGTCGTGTCACTGTACTTCAACGCACTCGAACAGCCAGACGTACCGGCGACTGCGGCGTGGATCGGTTGTGGGGCGCTGTTCGCCGCTTCGCTGATCCTCGCGCCGTCGTTTGGCGCTTTGGGGGCGGCCGTTGCTGTCGTGGTCGCACGGATGACAACAGTACTCGTCATGATTGGGCGCTTTTGCCGCGCCACGCGCCTGAACTGGCGCACGCTGGCGTTCCACGCCGGTGATTGGGTCAATGGCGAGCAGAGGATCGCTTCGCTTTATGAACAGATTGTTCACACCCGTCGCGTCTGATTTCGTCCGAACCGGAACCGCACTGGCGATCGGTCTGATCATCGCGCCGCTTGCCGGTGTGCTCGCGGCAACTCAGCCTTTGCTGCTGCTGGCGTTTCTCGGCGCTACGATGTGGGTTGCCCTGATCCTGCGCGGTGGACGGAGCGCATTCTTCGTAACCGGGATGGCAGCCCCGCTGCTCTATCTGATCGATGTGCGCAGTGCGCTCTTTAGCCAGGCGTTGCTGGCGCTCTACGGCATGACATGTCTCCACGCACTCTATCTGGTTGCACAACAACCCGACTCCCGGCAATGGAGTCGGCGGCTGGTTGCACTCGTTGTTGCGTGGGGAGCAGTCGCGGTGCTGGCTGCACGGAGTTCCGCGATCGACCCTTTGAGTCTTCGATTCGTCGTGACGGTGGGGATCGGGTTGCTCCCCTACCTCTGGTTCGCGCTGGCTGCGCCACAGATAACCGAGGAAGCCCGACAACGCGCGCTCCTCAGCGGCATTGCACTGGGGACAGTCGTTGTTGCGGTCGTGTTCCTCGTCAATTCGCGTTCGTTGACCGACGGACTTCAGGGGCGTGATGCCTGGATCGATACGTACACCATTATCGGCAGCCTGAAGAACTCACTCGGGTTGCTGTGGGTGATTGGATGGACGCTGCTGCTGGGGCTGCGCACTCGTGAAGGGCGGCTGATCAGGGGCGTCCTGCTGGTCGTCCTGCTGGTCGTCCTGCTGGTCGCCATTCTGTTTTCGTTCAGCCGCTCGTCGTATATGGCGTTGATCGTTGCCACACTGCTGCTCTATCGTGATCGCTCGCTGAAACTGTGGGGCGTGGCAGGCGCGATTGGCGCTTTCCTTTTGTTTGGTTTGCCAGATGCCGTATGGGCGCGTCTCGAAATGACCTGGACACCGGGGCGGGGCTTTGATCCATCGGCTGAGACACGCATCGAGTTATGGGGCGCAGCGATCAATGCCTTCCTGTCCGCACCATTGACCGGGATTGGTTGGGGGAAGTTCAGTGAGTATCTGGTGCGCACCGGTCAGGCGCCAGCCGCAGCAGGATCAGCGGTATACGACCTCGGTTATGCCCACAACTATTTCCTGAGCGCATTCGCCATGACCGGCATCGGCGGCGGTGCGCTGAGTGTGGGCATCTTCGTCGCAGCCTGGCTGCGCACCCATGCGCTCATCGCGCAACAAAACCACGTAGCGCGTGTTGTCCAGGCAGTGCTGCTGGCAGTTCTGGTTTCGTCGCTGTTTGGTGAACCGCTCTTCGACCCGATCCTGGCTTTTGTGTTCATTCTTGTGCTGGCATGCCTGGTCGGGCAGAAACGTGAGGCGTAAATGTCTCGATCACTCCGTATTGTCCATATCGTTGGGAGTTCATTTGCAGGTGGATGGGCATTTCACCCGCTCTGCCGGTTGCGCGATGCCGGGCACAGCGTGCACCTCATCTGCCCGGATGATGGTCCGTTGCCCGAACGGGCGCGCGCAGCAGGCATTCCGGTACGAATTATTCCCTTCCCGCGACGCATTCGCCATGTGCATGCCGCAGCAGCCTATATTGCGCGCGTGGCGACGTGGCTGCGCCAGGAGCAGATCGATGTCGTCCACAACCATCTGGCGCCAACCAATGTGTGGGGACGACTGGCGGCATATGTCGCAGGCATTCCAGTACGTCTGACGCAATGGCCCGGTCCTCTGCCGCTCGAAATTCCTGCTTCACGCCGGATCGAGATGGCACTGGCGCCCCTCGATAGCGCCATCATCGCCGCCAGCACTGCGACACGGCGCATCTATGAGACGCACGGCGTCATGTGCGACCGTATCCATCTGATCTACTACGGGTTTCCTTTCGATCCCTTCGACCCGACGATCGATGGCAGTTCCATTCGACGCGAGTTTGGCATTGCCCCTGATGTACCACTCGTGAGCATGATTGCCTATTTTTACTCGCCACTGAAGGAACGTTCGCTGCGCGGGTTGAATGTGTTCGATGGCATTGGGTTGAAAGGGCACGAAATCCTGATCGAAGCGGCAGCGCGTGTGCGTGAAACGAACCCCAATACGCGCTTCCTGATCGTCGGCGATGCGCTGATGCCGGGTGAAGCAGAACGCTACAAACAGAAACTGCATCGGCTGGTTGCTGATCTGGGATTGCAGCAGACGGTAATCTTCGCCGGAAAGCGCGATGATGTTCCACACATCCTGGCAGCCAGCGATGTGGTGGCAGTCCCATCACTGTCGGAGAACGTCGGCGGCGCGGTCGAACCATTGCTGATGGAGCGACCGGTGGTTGCCAGTGCGGTTGGCGGGTTGCCCGATGTCGTGCGTGATGGAGAGACCGGCTACCTCGTGCCGCCACGCGATCCGGAAGCGCTGGCGAACGCACTGGTGCGCGCACTGGCATTGCCCGCGGCTGTGCGTCGCACAATGGGACGCACAGGACGCGCCATCGTGCAGGAACTCTTCGATCTGCGCACAACAGTGCGGCAGACCGAGCAACTGTACTACAACGCGCTGCATACGGCAGGCATGCGAGGATTGCGATGGGCGCGCCGTTCACGGTGATGTATGTAACCGGCTATGGCGCCCACGAATGGGCGCTTCACACGCCACGATTTCTGGAGCGTCGCGGTCATCGGGTCGTGATGGCGTGTCCTTCCGGCTCACCGATGGAACGTCTGGCGCAATGCGCCGGTATGCGTGTACTCTCCTGGCAGGCGCCGCGCCGCCTGAGCGATGTGCGCACTGCAGGAAGCGCTGCCTGCACACTCTACCGACTGTTCCGCACTCACCGACCGGATATTGTTGTGTACTATGCGCTGCCAATCAGTTTATGGGCGCGCATGGCAGCGCGGCTTGCAGGAACGCCGGTGCGCCTGTTCAAGCCGCCGAGCCTGTGGGACCTGGAGCTGCCGCCGTATCGTCTGGCAGAGTATGGCACTGCCTGGATGGATAGCGCAATCCTGGCATCGAGCCGCGCTCTGGTGCGTTACTACCGGCGCGCCCCCATCTCGCCTGCAGCAGTCGTGCTGAGTTACTACGGCTTTCCGCTCGAGCGTTTCGAGCCGACGCTGGATGGAAGCGTCGTGCGGCGTGAATTCGGCATTCCGTCACTGGCGCCGGTTGTGACGATGGTAGCGCATCTCATCCCCCCTATTCGGCGTTTCGATCCGCACTATGGCATCAAAGGGCACGAGGTGCTGATCCAGGCAGCGCGTGAGGTTGCGGCGCGTCTGCCGGAGGTGCGCTTCCTGGTTGTCGGGGCAGAACCGGAAGGCAAGACGAACGGAGGGTACGAAACGCACCTGAAGCAACTGACGCGATCCTGCGGCGTCGAGCGCCACATCATCTTTACCGGGAGGCGAAGTGATATTCCGGCGATCCTGGCAGCAGGCGACGTGGCTGTCGTTCCTTCGCTCTCGGAGAATGTTGGCGGCGCGGTCGAGCCGTTGTTGATGGAACGACCGGTGGTTGCCAGTGCGGTGGGCGGGCTGCCCGACGTGGTGCGCGACGGAGAAACCGGTTATCTCGTGCCGCCGCGCGACCCGTGGGCGCTGGCGGATGCTTTGCTGCACATCCTGACGCTACCTGCCGCCGCCCGCCGGACGATGGGACGGAAAGGGCGTGCGCTTGTGCGTGAACTCTTCGATATCGAGCGTGTGGCGCTCGCGGAAGAGCAACTCATGAATCGTCTGCGAGGCGAACCGTTATGTACGACCTCAGCATCGTAATCGTCAACTGGAATACGCGCAATATGCTGCGCGACTGCCTTGCGTCGATACCGGCGGCAGCCGGCGCGCTCACCTGCGAAACCATCGTCGTCGATAATGCGTCGAGCGATGGAAGCGTCGAGATGGTGCGCACTGCGTTCCCGCATGTCCAGCTGATTGCGCTGCCGGAGAACGTGGGTTTTGCCCGCGCCAATAACATCGGGTTTGCCCGGGCGCAGGGACGCTACTTTCTGCTCTTGAACCCCGATACCTGGTTACCTCCTGGCGCGCTGGACAGTATGGCAGCGCTCATGGACCAGATGCCAGACGTCGGCATCCTCGGTCCCCGGCTGGTGAACGCCGACGGAACCCTGCAACCATCGTGCAGCTATTTTCCGACCCTGACCAGCATGATCCTGGATTGCTGGGGCATCAGCCGGCTTGCCCCGCGGAACCGGACGCTTGCCCGCTTCAAGATGACCGACTGGGCGCATGACGAGGCGCGCGATGTCGATCAACCGTCGGGCGCATGCCTGATGGTGCGTCGCGAAGCCTGGAACGACGCCGGTCCACTCGACGAACGTTTCTTCATGTATTTCGAGGAAGTGGATTTCTGCTGGCGCGTGCGTCAGGCAGGGTGGCGGATTCGTTTTTCACCTGCGCCACAGATTACGCACTACGGCGGTCAGAGTTCGCTGCAGAACCTTGATGCCCGAATTGCACAGCGGTATGCCAGTCTGGTGTTGTTCTTCCACAAACACTATGGCACGCGAACAACCGGAGCGCTTCGAGCGGCGATTGCACCGGCAATGGTCGTGCGCGCGCTGCTGGCGGCTATGCGCGCAACGCTGGCAGGTCAGCGGCGACAGTGGGAGTATGCCACACAGTACTGGCGAGTTGTAGGGTTGTTGTGTGATTTGACCGTGACCCGGTGAGGCGCCTGTGAACGTACTTTTTCTCACACGCTACAGCCAGCGGGGTGGCAGCAGTCGCTACATGGTTCACCAGTATCTGCCTGCGTATGCTCAGGCTGGCATATCGTGCACTGTCGCACCGCTGTTCGATGACCGGTATTTCGACTTCGGCGTTCTTGATCGTCCGACGGGTATCGGCGAGATCGTGCGTCACGGTCTGTACTTTGCGCATCGTGGAGCGTTGCGGTTGCGGGCGCTGCTCGATGCACACCGCTACGATCTGGTTGTCTTCGAGAAAGAACTCTTCCCTTATTTGCCGTATGGCTTCGAGCGCTGGTTGTGGCGACGCGGGATAAAGAGCATCGTTCTGTTCGACGATGCAACCTATGCGTATTACCGACAGCATCCCTTCCTGCTGGTACGCTGGTTGTGCCGCGGCAAAATCGAGCGCATCGTGCGCAACGCCACGCATGTAATCGTCTGGAACGAGCATCTGGCGGGCTATATGCGTCGTCTGAACCCCCGCGTTTCGGTTGTGAACAGCGGTGTGGACATCACCCGCTATCCGCCGAAGGATTATCGGGCGCCACGGACGTCGGAGCGGCTGGTGATTGGCTGGATCGGCACGCCAAACGGGTTTCCCTACCTCCGATCACTGGAACCGGTTTTCGGTGAACTGGTCAATCACTACCCGCTCGAACTCCACGTAATCAGTTCCGTACCCTATACGAGCGCCGGCATCCCGGTCGTCAACCGCACCTGGCGCCTGGAAACCGAGGTGCAGGATTTGCATCGCCTCGATATTGGCGTCATGCCGCTGCCCGATGATGAATGGACCCGTGGCAAAAGCGGCGTGAAAGCTGTGCAGTACATGGCAGTTGGCGTTCCCGCGGTCTGTTCACCGGTCGGCGTGGCACGTCAGTTGATCACCCAGAACGTCAACGGTTTGCTGGCAGACACCCCGACCGCCTGGCGTTGCGCGTTGACCCGGCTGCTCGACGACCCGGCCCTCCGCGAGCGTATCGGCATGGCAGGGCGCGCAACCGTGGTGCAGCACTATTCGATCCAGTCGATAGCGTCGCGTCTGGTGGACATCCTGCTGCGTGTGGGAAACAGTTCGTAAGGAGATGTGTTATGAACGTGCGGGTTGCCCATATCACAACCATCGACCAGTCCCTGCGCTACCTGTTGCTCAATCAGATGTGCACTATTGCAGCAGCCGGCTACCAGGTCACCGGGATTTCAGCGCCCGGACCGGATGTTCCTGCCGTTGAAGCGCGCGGCATCCGCCACATTGCCGTGCCGCTCACACGGCGTCTGACGCCGCTCGCCGATCTGCGCGCTCTGGTGCATCTGTACCAGATATGTCGTCGCGAGCGCTTCACGATTGTGCACACGCATACGCCCAAACCAGGATTGCTGGGACAACTCGCAGCGCGCATGGCGGGAGTCCCGGTTGTTATCAATACCGTTCACGGATTTTATTTCCACGAACACATGCCACGAGCGTGGCGACAGTTCTATATCGCACTGGAACGGATTGCGGCGCGTTGTTCGGATCTCGTTCTCTCACAGAGCAGTGAAGACCTCGACACCGCCATTCGGCTGGGTATTTGCCCACCCGAACGGATCCAGCTGCTGGGAAATGGCATCGACATCCGGCGTTTCGACCGGCGTCGAGTTGATCCAGCGCATCTCGCGCAGGTGCGCAGAAGCCTGGGATTGCAGGAAAGAACACCGGTCGTTGGCTTCGTTGGTCGGCTGTCAGTTGAGAAGGGAGTGCTCGAACTGGCGCGGGCAATGCAGCAGGTTCAGTCACGCTACGGTCCGGTAACGCTTCTAATCGTTGGCGGATCCGATCGTGAAAAGGAAGGCGCCATCACCAGCGAGGATATTCAAACTGCTGCTGGAGCAGTACGGTGTGTGTTTGCCGGTGTACGCCACGATATGCCGGAGATGTACGCTTTGATGGACATATTTGCCCTTCCATCATACCGCGAGGGTTTTCCGCGCGCGCCGATGGAAGCCTCAGCAATGGGCATACCGTGTGTCGTCACCAATGTGCGCGGGTGTCGCGAGGCGGTCGAAGACGGGCGCAACGGCGTCCTTGTGCCATTGCACGACATCGATGCGCTGGCAGAGGCGCTGGTGCGACTGCTGCACGATCACGATCTGCGCAGAGCGATGGGTCAGTCTGGTCGCACCATCGCCTGCGAACGGTTCGATGAGCAACAGGTATTCCGGCGGGTTATCAGCGCCTACCATCACCTCCTGCACCAGAAGGGTCTTCCGGCGCCGGAGGCGGAAGGAGCGCCCATTCCCCACGGAGCGTGACATATGTACCGTCGTTGCTTCAAGCGGGTGTTCGATGTCAGTTTTGCGTGTGTCGCGCTGATTGCTCTGGCGCCGTTGTTGCTGATCATTGCGGCGCTGGTTCGGCTATGGCTGGGAACGCCGGTGATCTTCCGCCAGCAGCGTCCCGGCTTGCAGGGGCAACCATTCACGTTGTTGAAGTTCCGGAGCATGACCGATGCGCGTGACGCAGATGGCAATCTGTTGTCCGACGACATGCGGCTGACGCGGTTTGGTCGTTTTCTGCGCAGCAGCAGTCTCGATGAACTGCCAGAACTGATCAATGTGATCCGCGGCGAGATGAGCCTGATAGGACCGCGACCGTTGCTCATGGACTATCTGGAGCGCTACACCGCGGAACAGATGCGCCGCCACGAGGTTCGTCCGGGCATTACCGGATGGGCGCAGGTCAATGGGCGAAATGCCATCACCTGGGAGCAGAAATTCGCACTCGATGTCTGGTACGTCGATAATCTGTCGTTCTGGCTCGACCTCCGCATTCTGGCGCTGACGGTGTGGCGGGTCGCGCAGCGCAAGGGAATCAACCAGCACGGGTGTGCAACCGTGACATTGTTTCAGGGCACATCGGAAGGAAGATACCAATGAAGCGCGTGTTGATCATCGGCGCCGGCGGTCACGCACAGGTCGTTGCCGACATTCTGCTGCGTATGCACGAAACCGGCGCTGACATGATACCGATCGGTTTCCTCGATGATAATCCACAGCTGGCGGGCGAACAGCGACTCGGGTTGCCGGTGTTGGGACCGCTGGCTGCCATTGATGCCTTTGAGCATGACGCTGTGATCATCGGCATTGGCGACAACCGGACGCGCCGGATGCTCTATGAGCGTCTGACCATGTGCGGTGAATCGTTTATCGTTGCGCGTCATCCATCGGCGATTGTTGCACCCGATGCAATGATCGGCGCCGGTACCGTGATCGCGGCGCGGGCGATTGTCAATGCGGGGGCACAGATCGGCGTCAATGTCATCCTCAACAGCGGATGTATTGTAGAGCATCACAACCACATTGGCGCACATGCACACATTGCGCCGGGTGTCACCCTTGGCGGCGCAGTCGCCGTTGGAGAGGGAGCGCTGGCAGGTATCGGGGCGACCGTGCTGCCACAATGCACCATTGGCGCCTGGAGCATTGTCGGCGGCGGCGCGGTGGTAACATCAGATGTCGAAGATGGTCTGGTGGTCAGCGGTATTCCGGCGCGTCCACACGGAGTCGTGCGGCGCCAGGTCCGCCAGCTGGCGCCGCGCGTCTACCAGGGTCTGGGGTAGTGCGCACGGGCGAGCCTGAACCGGCGCCAGCAAAGTAGTAGAGAGGCGTAGCAGTGCTACGCCTCTACTACGTTCCCAATCCGCAATGGCGGGTGGACGATCAGATTCTCAGCATATGAATGCACGTGCCAGCGCCAGAAATGATATAATGTCTATGCTATGTTTCTGTTGCGTCTGGCTTTCGACTATCGCCTGGCAGCTCGCCGCGCGCCACGGCACGAGATTATGGTCGTCCCGATTCTGTTGATCGCCATTATTCTCATTCCATTCCTCGTCGCTCCATGGCTGGTTATCGATAATGCTGCAGACACAGCAGACGCGATTGTCGTTCTTGGCGGCGAGTCGCCGCTACCGAACCGCACCATCCATGCCCTGCATCTCTACGCGCAGCAGCGCGCACCAGTGGTGGTGTTTGCCGGCGGTGCATTGCCCGACAAGCCGTCGGAAACATCGTCGGCGTACACATCGCTGCGCCAGGCATTGGCGCGTGGATTGCCGCCAGACGTGGCGCTGGTGGCTGATGGCGCACAGAGCACCTACGATGAAGCGGTGCTGGTACGGGATCTGGCAGTCGCCCATGGGTGGCGCTCGCTGGTGATCGTTACCGATCCATACCACACCCGGCGTGCTATGCGCACCTTTCGCGCCATCATCCCCGATGTGCGTGTAACGGCAAGCGCGGCGCCCTTTCTCGACTCCTGCGCCGATACCTGGCGCTGCCGTATGCGCGTCTGGCGGTATGCGGTCAGTGAACTGGTCAAAATGAGTTTCTACCGGCTGTACTACGGTATCCCTCTTCCGTAAAGACCTTTCTGAACGCCTGCTCGCGAATATCACTTCTCAGCATCAGCAACTCTCTTTCGTCCGTCATAAGGAGCAGAGGTGCAGCAGTACTGCGCCTCTGTCTGCTCTCATCCATGTGACAGGCACAAGCCTGATGACCTGCAATTCCTGCTATAAAATCCGCCATGTGGCATATGCCCGACATAGCCAGCAGGCAGACGTAAGTCAGCGCTCAAGACGCTACACTCTCTCCAGCAGCGGCGATGTCCGCCGTAGAAAGGAGAAGTGGTCGTCAATGGCGCTGCGTATTCCAATGTCGTCCCCTGACATCAGCGATGCCGAGATACAGGCTGTTGTCGAAACGCTGCGAACGCCGACGCTGAGCATCGGTCCGCGCCTCGATGCATTCGAGCGCGCTGTGGCCACAGTTGCCGGCGTGACCTGGGGCGTTGGCGTCAATTCTGGTACAAGCGGGCTCCACCTGTGTGTTATCGCCGCCGGAGTCCAGCCTGATGATCTGGTGATCACCACGCCCTTCTCATTCATTGCATCGGCGAACTGCATCCTGTATGAGCGAGGCGTCCCGGTATTCGTCGATGTCGATCCGGTGACGGGAAATATCGATCCTCGTCTGGCGGCGTCCGCCGCTGCGGACCTGGCGCACGGCGGCGCACAGGCTGATCGCTGGTTGCCGCCAGCCCTGCGCGGTGCGCGTCGTCCTGCAGGACGATTGCGCGCCCTCCTCCCGGTGCATGCGTTTGGTCAGCCTGCCGACATGGACGCACTGCTCGATGTCGCACATAGCCATGATCTGGCGGTGATCGAGGATGCCTGTGAAGCGATCGGCGCCGCCTACAAAGAACGTCCAGCCGGATCGCTCGGCGATGCGGCAGTGTTCGCCTTCTACCCCAATAAACAGATCACCACCGGCGAAGGGGGCATGATCGTCACCGACCATGACTCGTGGGCGCGTTTGTTTTCCAGCCTGCGAAACCAGGGGCGTGATATCTTCGATGGCTGGCTCAACCATACCCGTCTGGGGTACAACTACCGCCTCGACGAACTCAGCGCTGCGCTTGGGCTGGTACAGGTGAACCGGCTTGAGACCCTGCTGACCAAACGTGCGCGCGTCGCTTCCTGGTACAGCGAACGACTCACCGGCATGGAATTGATTGAAACGCCGCGTGTTGCGTCAACGACAACGCGCATGTCATGGTTTGTCTATGTTGTCCGCATTCTGCCGCCTGCCCGACGTGATACAGTGGTGCACCTGCTGGCGGAACGCGGCATCCCCAGCCGTCCATACTTCACTCCCATCCATCTGCAGCCATTCTACCGTGAGCGGTTCGGCTACCGTGGCGGTGAATTTCCAGTAACTGAATATCTGGGAGCAGTCTCGCTGGCATTACCGTTTTCGAGCATGATGACCGAAGACCAGGTCGATGCAGTTTGTGAAGCGCTGTGTGATGCGGTTCAGCAAAGCGTCGCGATGTCCGGCGTGGAAGGAGAAGTGTGATGATGCAACGACTCACGAACCGGCATTTCTTGCTCTTCGATATCCTGCTCGTGCCGCTGGCAATCTACGCGAGTTTCGTGCTGCGGCTCGAAGCGTTCGATCTTGCCGCATACTGGCAGGCATGGGCGCACTTCTCTCTGATGGCAGCCATCATCACCCCGCTGGCGTTTCACGTCCTCGGCATATATCGCCGCTACTGGCGGTATGCTTCCTTCGAGGAGGTGCTCCTGCTCTGCGGCGCCACATCGCTGGGCATGTCCGCTTCCGCCATTGTGTTCTTCCTGATCGATGCTGCAACACCGGCAGTGACACCGATGCCGCGTTCTATTCCGTTCATCGTGTTGCCGATCGCCGCATCGTTCGTCAGTATTCCACGTCTGCTGGTGCGGATCGGTGCAGCGCGTGAGCGCCGGCGTCGAGCAACCGACCGTCCGGCGCCGGTGCTGATTGTGGGAGCGGGGGATGCTGCATCGATCATTGTGCGCGAGATTCAACGCAACCCCAAACTCGGCATGGAGGTTGTCGGGTTGCTGGATGATGACCCAAACAAACGCGGTTTGAAACTCCACGGCATCGAAGTCCTTGGCGACCGCCGCGCAATTCCGTCACTGGTTGCACGGCACAAAGTCCGTCAGGTGATCATTGCCATGCCAGGTGCGCCGGGCAAAGCGGTACGCGATATTATGCATATCTGCGAAGAGGCTGGGGTGACCGTGCGCATCATGCCTGGCGTCCACGAACTGATCGATGGCACGATCAGCGTCAGCAAACTGCGCACGATCCAGATCGAAGACCTGCTCCGTCGCGCGCCGGTACAGACTGATACGGCTGCCGTGCAGGCACTGGTATCAGGACGGCGGGTGCTGGTGACGGGCGGCGGCGGCTCGATCGGCAGTGAACTCTGCCGCCAGCTGCTGCGTTTCGGTCCGTCGCATCTGTTCGTGCTGGGTCATGGCGAGAACAGCGTATTTGAAATCTGCAACGAGTTGAACCGGCTGACTGAAGCGCAACTCGATCACTCGCCGCATATTGTGCCGATTATCGCCGACATTCGCGACCTGAACCGCCTGCGCGCCGTGTTTACCAGCCACGCACCCGAGATCGTGTTCCACGCAGCAGCGCACAAGCACGTCCCATTGATGGAAGATCATCCGGCGGAAGCCGTCATCAACAATGTCGTCGGAACGCGCAACCTGCTTGATGTCTCCCTCGAAACCGGCATCGAACGTTTCGTGATGATCTCATCGGACAAAGCCGTCAATCCGACGAGTGTCATGGGCGTAACCAAGCGCATTGCTGAGATGCTGGTGCTCGACGCAGCGCGGTCGAGCGGTCGTCCGTATGTCGCAGTACGTTTCGGCAATGTGCTTGGCAGTCGTGGAAGCGTAGTGCTGACCTTCAAGCGCCAGATTGCAGCAGGGGGACCGGTAACCGTCACCCATCCAGAGATGCGACGCTACTTTATGACCATCCCCGAAGCCGTCCAGCTGGTGCTGCAGGCATCCGTGCTGGGGCGCACGGGTGAAATCTTCATGCTTGACATGGGAGAACCGGTGAAGGTCGTTGATCTGGCGCGTGACATGATCCGTCTCTCCGGACTGGAAGTCGGGCGCGACATCGATATCTGTTTCACCGGTGTACGCCCGGGCGAGAAACTGTTTGAGGAATTATTTGCGCGTGGTGAGGAATACCAGCCGACGGCGCACAGCAAAATCTTTGTTGCAGCAGGCGCCAGCAATAATGTCCCCTCGATGCTGCGCGCCGAAGTAGCGATGCTCGAACGATCTGCGCACGCCAGTGACGATACCGCCGTCCGGCGCATGCTGCAGAAAATTGTGCCCGAGTATCGTGCACCAACACAGCTGCCGCTGATTCCCATCGACAATGAAGCGCCGCATCACGTGCTTATTCGTGCGCTGCCACCGGCGCATGCGCTGATTGAGAGTCGGACATGATGCCTGATACTGTTACGAAACCACAGGTTTCACTGCCAGATACTTCTGCTGCTCTGGCAACGCTGCCATCCGCAGAGCCACCGGCGCACGGCGAGACAGTCACCATCTCTGGGGGCATCGAGTCACTGCTGGAACAGGCGCGTATATCGCCCGCAATCGCTGCAGACCTGGCGCACCGATGCGCCTGCACCGATAATCTGCTCCAGCAGCCAGACCCGTCCTCGGCAGCAATGTTGCTCTTGCGCATCGTGGAGGTGTGTGCCGCAACGCTTGGCGAGACGCATCCGGCGGTCGGCGCGCTCCGCTGCCGGCTGGGCGACCTGTTGCTGGCAGAGCGGCAGCACGACCAGGCGCGTCAGCAATTTGAGATCGTGCTGGCAGCGCACCGCTCCAGCGTACTTGGCGACAGTGCGGTCATTGCCCGCGCCCTGAGCGGACTGGGTGATGCGTTGCGTGCTGAAGGCAAATACACAGCAGCGCTCGTGTGCCTGCAACGCGCGCTGCGACGCCAGAAGGAACTGAACGGCGCCCATCCCTCGACGGCGCACACCCATACCCGTCTTGGCGCGCTCTGGTTCGAGCAGGGAGACTACACCCAGGCGCGGTTCCACTTCCAGGAAGCGCTTGCCATTCGCGAAACGACCCTGGGACCACGCGACCCGGCGACGGCGCAGAGTCTGCACAACCTCGGCGTCACCCTGGCGGCGCTCGGCGATCTGCGCAGCGCACGTGTCTGTCTGGCGCAGGCGCTCGCTATTCGCGAAGATCGCCTGGGACGCACCCATCTGACGACCGCGCAAAGCCTGGAAGCGCTCAGTCGTGTGCTTGCTGACCTTGGCGATACTGAGAGCGCAGAGTACTGCCACGAGCGCGCCGCCGCGCTCTACCAGGCGCACGCAGCAGCACACCGCCCAGCCAATGACACGGCGGCAATTCCGCAACAACGACAGCAACGCGGCGGCGCGCGCGGGATACACCTGTTTCGGAAGAAGATATGAAGCGATGAATGACTCTCCATATCCAGTCTCCTGCTGGCGCTCTTTTTCGAGTCCGGCGACGCCTCTGCGTGCAAATGGCTTATACCATTTTTGATTTTTGATTTTAGATTAAAGTGACCACGTTCCCCGGTTCCTGCCGTTTTGCACGTTAGAGAACGGTATGGTACGATGGCATCGGCAAGAGACGCACCATACCAGCGCGCCGATACTTGCGATCCGTCGGGATTGCCGGCGCCTCTGGCAGTAACCAATATGGCAGATGCACACGGAGAGTCATCGACCGGCGACGCGCCGCGCATTTTGTTCGCGATTTCCGATACCGGTGGCGGTCATCGCTCAGGAGCACAGGCGATCGCCGCTGCAATCGAACAGCGTGTTGATCAGGCGGTCGAGACGTACATTATCGACATCTTTACGCATACCGGCGTACCGGTGGTGCGGAACGCGCCGGTGGTTTACGATAAACTCTCGACGCGCTGGTTGCCGCTCTACGATACGCTGTACCGTCTGACCGACGGTCGGCGACGTATCGATGCGCTGACGAGGGTCGTCTATTTCGCAGCGCATCGCAATATTCTGCGTGTGCTGGAGGCGGTTCGCCCGACGCTGGTTGTGTCGGTGCACCCGCTGCTCAACCGTCTGATCGGCAATGCGCGCCGCACATATCGCCTTTCGTTTCGATTCATCACCGTTGTGACCGATCTGGTGAGCCTGCATGCGTCATGGGCCGATCCGGACGCCGAGTTGTGCATCGTGCCCACGCACGAAGCCTACGAGCGGATGCTTCGTCTGGGTATGCCAGAGAGTAAACTGGTGCGCACCGGTTTTCCCGTTCACCCCAAGTTTGCAGCGTACCATCAAACACGCGACGCCGCGCAGGCGAATCTTGGTCTTGCGCCGGATTTGTTTACTGTCCTGGTGACCAGCGGCGGGGTCGGCTCCGGCAATATGGAACAACTGGTGCGCAACATTCACACGGCATATCCGCAGTTGCAGTTGCTGGTCGTTACCGGGCGCAACACGGCGTTGCGCGAGCGCCTCGAGCAGAGCGGCTTCAGCCCGAATGTTCATATCTTCGGCTTCGTGACAAACATGGAAGAGTTGATGGCTGCCAGTGACATCGTGATCTCGAAGGCGGGTCCCGGCACGCTGATGGAGGCGCTGGTGATGCGTCGCCCGGTGATTGTGACGCAGGCGGTCGGTATGCAGGAGCGCGGCAACATCGATTTCGTGCTCAATCATGAGCTGGGGTTGTTCTGCCCAACCATTGACCGAATCGTGCCGGTGCTGGCGGAGTTAATGGAGCCATCCACGTATGCGGCGGTCACCGCGCGTCTGATCGATGCAGTGCCACGCGATGGCGCCGCGCAGATCGCATCGATCCTGCTGGAGCAATTGCACCTGGCGCCGCCGCCGCGCCGCCGTCGTCGTCTGCGCCTGCCCTCGGTGCGCCTGCCGCGACCGCGCGCGATCGTGCGGCGATGGCGCCTGCCGCGCCTCAGAGGATTGGTGCGCTGGAGACGACCGTCGTTGGGCCGGCGGGCATAGCGCGTTGTACGTTGAAGGTTTGCAGGTTGCAGGTGCGATGATTCGCACGTTGCAGTCAGGAACGGCGCAGCCTTCCTGACTCTCGACCCGTGCTGAACGATAGTTGTTGGAAGCCGCATGAGCCAGGGTGCATCCAGACGGTGGTGGATCGCCGGATTGGCGGTTGCTACATCGCTTTTGTGCATGTGGTGTGGAGTGTTTGCCGGCATCGGCGGCTGGATTGCCGGGCGTGACATCGGTCGGCGGGAGGCGCGCCTCGAACTGAGCGCCACTGCAGCAGTACAGCCGGTTCTGCCGGAACTTGGCGTGCTGGTGACGCGCGTAGACCGCAGTGGTCCGGCGGCGCGCGCAGGAGTGGCGCGCGGCGATGTGATTGTGGCGATCGAAGGGGTGTATGTTCAGGATGCGCGCGATCTGCGCAATGAACTTCTGCGCTACCGTGCTGGCGATACGATCCGTCTGACTATTCTCCGCGATCGAGGCGAGCAGGCGCTGAATGTGACGCTCGGCGCCTTCCCTGGCAATCCGCGGCTGCCGTATCTTGGCATATACTACACTGCTCGCGGTGAAGAGCCGGCAGATCTGTGATGTAGCGTTTTTATGTCTGATGAGGAACATGGAAGCGCGAAGCCAGCGTTGCCTTTCGCGCAACGGGTCGTCCTGCTGCTGGCGTCGCTTGCCGGTCTGTGCTGGGCCGGGGCGCTGGCGATGCTGATCTGGGGTGTTGCTGATCGCCAGCAACCATATGATGCGCCTGAACGCATGGTATATTATATAGTGGTTGCTGCTGCTGCTCTGCTGACGTTTGTACCGGTAGAACGACAGTTGCACCTGACAGGTCTGGCGATCGAGGGCATATCCGGCACGACGTTGCTCCTGTACACGCTGGCATTCGTTCCGCCGCCAACCGAATGGTTGCTGTCGCCGCCGGAGGCGCCTGTGTATGCTGTGATGGCGCTGGCGACGTTCTGGTTTTTTGCATCGCTGGCGATGCCACTGCTCTATGCAGCAGGACAGCGTCTCTTCAAGCAGCGCGCACGCCGCTATGATCGCCGACGCGCGCGCCGCCAGGCATATGAAGTCGGGTGGTTTGCCGCGCTGATGATCATTCTGGCAGGTCTGCGGACGCTAACACCGGTTGCAGTTGTGCTGGTCGCATTGATCATCGGGGTTGTTGAATTGTTGTTTCTCTCGTTTGTCGAGCCTGAATCATGATCCAGATCTCTATCATCGGCGTTGGATTGATCGGCGCGTCCCTCGGTATGGCGCTGCGTTCTGCATCTGAGCGCGAGTCGCCACTGGGGGCCATTACTGTGACCGGTTTCGATACCAATGCGCGCGCGCTTTCGGAGGCGCGCGGTCGCCTGGCGATTGATCGCGAGGCGCGCACGCTGGCTGATGCGGTGCGCGACGCACACCTGGTGATTGTCGCGGTTCCCGTCCAGGCCATCCGTGCTGTGTTTACTGACCTCGCGCCATTGCTGCCCGCCGGTGCGACGGTCACTGATGTAGCCAGCACCAAGACGCAGGTCCTTGCCTGGGCGCGTGAACTCCTGCCAACAACGATTGATTTCATTGGCGGGCATCCGATGGCAGGGAGCGAGAAGACTGGTCCGGCCGCAGCATCGCCCGATATCTTCCGCAATGCTATCTATTGCCTTTCACCACGTGAACATACCCGTGAAACAGCTGTGCGCCTCGTTGAAGCAATGATCGAACAGATCGGCGCAAAACTCTACTATATCGACCCGGTCGAGCATGATGCGTATGTGGCGGGTGTTTCGCATCTGCCGTTCATGCTCTCGACAGCGCTCGTGGACATTGTGAGTCGCAGCCCCGGCTGGCGCGAGATGGCGCCGCTGGCGGCAACTGGCTTTCGCGACGTGACCCGGCTGGCATCAGGCAGCCCCGAAATGCACCGCGACATCTGCCTGACCAACCGCGAGGCGCTGGCGCGCTGGCTCGATGAAATGTCGCAGCGCCTGGCGGAATTGCGCGATCAGGTCGCAGCAGGCGATGGCGAGGCGTTGCTGGACTGGTTTCGTCATGCTCAGGAGGCGCGTGACCAATGGCTGGCAGAACGTCCCAACATGCGCCCTGGCGAGCAAGAGTTCAACGAAATGATCGACATGGCGTATGAACGACCAGGACTCTTCGGACGCTGGAGTCCGCGTCAGCGCAAACAGCCGTAAATGAGGTTTCAATGGATCGTCCAATCCGTGTGCTGATTGCAAAACCAGGTCTCGATGGGCATGATCGGGGGGCAAAAGTCATCGCCCGCGCGTTGCGTGATGCGGGCATGGAGGTCATCTACACCGGCATTCAGCAGACGCCACAGATGATCGTCGAGGCGGCGCTGCAGGAAGATGTCGATGTGATCGGTCTTTCAATCCTCTCCGGCGCTCATATGACCCTGCTGCCGCGCGTGATGGAATTGCTGCGCGACCACGATATGCACGACATGCTGGTGGTGGCAGGCGGGATCATCTCCGATGACGATGCCCGCATATTGAAAGAGCAGCATGGGATTGCCGAAGTATACGGACCCGGCGCTTCAACCCACGAGATCGTGCGTTTCATTCAGGAACGATGCAAAACAAGGACCTGACTGCGTGGATCTGGCACAGGCGTTGCTGGAAGGCAATCGACGTGCGCTGTCGCAGGCGCTGACCCTGGTCGAAACCGGCGGTCTGCAGGCGCGCGCGCTTCTTGGCGCTCTGTTTGCGCACACCGGTCGCGCCCATATCATTGGCGTGACCGGCGCACCCGGCGCCGGAAAATCGACGCTGGTCGCCGCGCTCGCTGCGCACTGGCGTCGTACTGATCGCACCGTTGGCATTATTGCGGTCGATCCAACGTCGCCGTTCACACGTGGCGCCATCCTGGGCGATCGTATCCGCATGCAGGCGCTCAGCGGCGATCCCGGCGTGTTTATTCGTAGCATGGCCAGCCGGGGGCGACTGGGTGGCATTGCCCGCGCAACCGGTGACGCAGTCGCACTGCTCGATGCAGCCGGGTTCGACCTGGTGCTGGTTGAGACCGTCGGCGCCGGTCAGGGTGAGGTCGAGATTGCCACTGCCGCTCATACCACGATTGTGATCGAGACACCCGGCGCCGGGGATGACATTCAGGCGATCAAAGCCGGCATTCTCGAGATCGCTGACCTTCTGGTGGTCAACAAAGCGGATCGCGACGGCGCTGAACGGACGGTTCATCAGTTGCGCGCGATGTTGAGCCTGGCCGATCTCCCATCCGACGGGTGGACTCCACCGGTGCTGACTGCTGTCGCAACGCGCGGAGAAGGCATCGAAGCGATTGCAACGGCAGCGGAGCAGCACCTGCGCTACCTTCGCGAGAGCGGGCGCTTTGCCGGACGCGAGCAGGAACGCGCCGGACGTGAGCTGCGGCTGATCCTCCAGGAGACGGCGCTTGAGCGGGTGCGGGCACATGTATCACCTTCTGATTGGGATGCATTGATTGCCCAGATCGTCGCGCGCACGCTCGATCCGTATGCTGCTGCCGATCACCTGCTCGAGCGCGCATTGACCCGGTCGGGCGGATAAGTACCATTGAGATGGGAGATAGTCGCGTACAGCGTCCTGGTGCGCTGTGTGCAGCATGTTCACGTGAACCTGGTACAAATCAGTACTCTTGGGGAATGCCATAGACGCCCCGGTTGTGGTATAACCAAGACCGGTAGGACGCCATCGACGCATCGCTGTTTCAGGAAGAGGTTTGCATGGAACATCACGCCGCCTTCGATTACATCCGCGATCTCCTGACCCTGCCGGAAGTTGTCGAAACTCGCCACCACATGCATCACAGTATTCCCAAACACGATCATCTGACCCGTTCGGTACGCCTGTCGTACCACCTGAGCCGGTTGCTGCGCGCCGATATTCGCACCTGTGTGCGCGCGGCGCTGCTCCACGATATTAATTCGCGCGCAGGCACGTTGACGACGCATGGACGTGTTGCGGCGCGTTGGGCTGCCGAACAGGGCGAGGACTCAGCCGTGTGCGCGGCGATCGAAAGTCATATGTATCCACTCGGTCCGGCGCCAACGTCGCGTGAGGCATGGGTGCTGGTGCTGGCGGATAAGGCAGCGTCGCTGGGTGACATCAAGCAGTTTCTGACAGGACTGATCGATGGGAGCAGCCTGGCGAACCGTCGCCGCCTGAAAGAGACCGATCCCTACTACCGTCAGCGATCGCGGCGGCGCCTGTTTCGGCGCCAGCATGCGAGGTACGCGCCGTAGCTGCGTTATGCCCCTGTCGCAATGGCTTCTCCCAGGCGTCGCGCCGCTTCGACGAGCTGGTGCGGCGGGTACAGGCTGAATGCCAGACGCAGGGTGTTGTGTCGCGGCGCGTCGAGATAAAAACGAGATCCAGGAAGATACGAGACCCCCTTCTTCTCGGCGCGTAGCAGCAAAGCGCCGGCATCGATCCCTTCCGGCAATTCCACCCACTGAAAGAACCCGCCGCCTGGCACGGTAAAGCGACATCCTGGCGGCAGATAATCGCGCAGCCCGTCTGCCAGCGCATCGCGTCGCTCACGATAGGTGGCACGCAGATATGCGACCGTTCTATCGAAATCACCAGATGTACAGATTTCAGCGACCGTCAATGCCACGAATGGATTGAGCCCACCGCCGCTGTCGAGCAGTCCACTGCTGATCAGGCGCCGGGTCAATGACGCATCGGCGGTCAGATAGCCCAGACGCAACCCCGGCGCCAGCGATTTCGAGAAGGATCCAATGCGCGCAACCGTGCCCGGCGGCGCCAGGCTCCACACTGACGGCGGCGCAGGTGCGTCGTAGCTCAGTTCGCGGTACACATCGTCCTCAACCAGCAGCACGCCATACTGTGCTGCAAGAGCAGCCAGCGCCCTGCGACGTTCGAGACTCATGCAGACGCCGGTTGGGTTGTGATGTGTGGGAACGAAGTAGAGCATGCGCGTCCGTTTGCCACGCCGTGCCAATCGCTCGAGCAATGCTTCCAGCGCAGCGACATCGATGCCGTCGGCATCGGACGGAACAGCGATCAGGTCGAGCGGGTGGTCGCGCAGGATACGAACCGCCAGATGATACGTCGGCGACTCGACGAGCACGGTGTCGCCAGGTGTTGTGCAGAGTGAGCAGAGAAGATCGAGCGCCTGCGATGCGCCGGCGGTGATCACAACATCAGCCGGTTCGGGCGCACGCGCATCGGTATCCATCAGGCGGGTGCAGATCCACTCGATCAACGGACCAGGTCCGCGTTCGGCGCCATACGCCAGCGCGTCGGCGCCATAGCGTGCAAGCACGGTTACTGTGGCGCGTTGAAGCGCTGCTACCGGCAGCAGAGCCGGATCGGGATGACCCCAACCGAGATCGAGCACACCGGGACGATGCACAATTTGAACGACAGGGAGATTCGATGCGTGGTGCATTGTCTGAACCTATGTATCTCGCTGCAGGCTTGCAGCAATGCTTTCGATCAACTGGTCGTGGGTGAACGGCTTGTGCAAAACGGGCGCTCCGGTGCGCTGGAGGAATGCACTGCTCCGCTCACCCATGGTATCACCGGTCAGAATCAGCCAGCGCAGCGATGGTTTGAGCGCCCGGAGACGTTCATACAACTCTGCGCCATCCAGACCTGGCATCTGGAGGTCGGTAATCACCAGGTCATAATTCCAGGCGAGGGCGCGCGCCAGCGCTTCTTCACCGCCGGCAACGGCATCGACACGACACTCGAGGCGTTCCAGCGCGCGCTGCGCCATCGTGCGCACCAGATCATCATCTTCGACGAGCAAAATAGAGAGATGGCGCGGGATGGAGACCGCTGATGTTCGCTCCTCCTGCGGCGTCTCATCAGTTCGCAGCAGGCGCACGCTGAACGTCGTTCCGACACCTTTCCTGCTCTCCACCCACACCTCACCGCGATGTTGCTGCACAATGCTGTACACCACAGCAAGCCCCATCCCCATGCCCTGCCCAACATCTCGTGTGGTGAAGAATGGCTCAAAGATACGCGACAGATGTTCCGGTGCGATCCCCAGTCCTGTATCTTCAATCACCAGGACAACACTTTCTGCATCCGCTCTCGCGCTGAAGTGCAGGCGACGCGGTTCGCCAGGCAGACGAAGCGCAAGCGCCTGAATCGCGTTCAGCGCGATATTGAATACCACCTGCTCAATCTGATGCAATTCGCCGAGCACATGCGGCGTATCAGGAGGGAGATCGACCGTCACAACGACGTTTTCAGCGGCGATCCGGGCAGACAGGCGCTCCAGCGTTTCGGCGACCACCAGAGACAGATCGAGCGGAGCGAGTTCCAGTGTGCGAGGCTGGCCAAAGGCGCGCAGTTGATGCACAATCGCGGCAGCGCGTCTGGCGGCGCGTTCGATCTGCTCGAGATCGGCGCGCACAGCAGGCGGAATCTCCTCACCAAGTTGCAGTTGCGACAGTCCAAGAATAACTGCCAGCGGGTTGTTCAACTCGTGCGCAGCACCGGCAACCAGACGACCGAGCGCCGCCAGTTTCTCGTGCTGACGCACCTGAGCCTCCAGTCGTCGCAGTTCGGTCACATCCTTGATAACGACCAGCACCTCGTCGTAATCGGGGATCAGATCGAACGACACGAGCGCCGTAAAACGACTATCGTCGGCCCGCAGCAGCTCCATCTCGAAGCGTTGCGACTCACTCCGCCGCACCCTGAGCCAGGCGTGTGTCAATGCAACACGATGGTCGGGCGGCGCCAGACGCAACAATGACTGACCGGCGAGTTCGTGACGCTGGTACCCAAGCGCAGTCAACGGCTCCTGGTTCAGCGGCTGCATCGACATATCCGGGCGACAGACGATCAGCACATCGGGGGCATTCTGGATGATGGCGTCGAGATAGGCGCGCATCGCTTCCGCTTCACGGTAGAGGCGCGCATTCATCATCGACGTCTCGCGCATGTCCTGGTTGGTCTGCGCATTGCGGATCGCCTGCGCCAGCTGCAATGCAACCGCTTCTGCGAGTTCCATATCGCGCGTCTCGAATGAGCGCTGTTTACTGAGAAGTTCGAGCAGGCCAATGACAACGCCATCGATCACCAGGGGAACAACCGCAAGGTGCGCAGCATCGTCGGGCATGCGGTTGAGTGCCGGCATATCGGGGGTGTGTATGCGCAACGCGCCGATATCAATGATCCGCGATGTTCCTGCTGTGAGCGCTTCCTGCTCTTCTGGAAAGGTCTGGGCAAGAATGTAATCGCATTGGGCAAGACTGGTCTGCGAGAGACTGCGAACATCCTTCAACTGCAGGCGCCCATCAGCGCTATGCAGTACGATTGCAGCAGCGTGGATGTTCATCGCCTGGATAAGGATATCGAGCGTCGCACCCAAGACCCCATCAAGGTCGGTTGCCCGATTGATCGTCTGACTGACGCGCAGAAGAGTCGTCAGTTCCAGGTGCAGTTGCTGCATTTCCTGCTCGGCAATGCGCCGCGCGGTGATGTCACGACAGGCCAGGCTGATTGTGCTCGTCTGCGCATCGACCTGGATCACCTGCACGAGTGTCTCTATCAGGATCGGTTTCCCATGAACACTGCGCATCTCAAAGGTCCAGGGACGAGGCAGGCGCTGGAGGTCGCGTGCATCCTGCAGATAGCGCCGCACCAGATCTTCATAGTCAGGTGTGACCAGACTGAAGAACGACATGCCGGGGGCGGCGCCGAGTCGGTTGGCAGCCACGTGATTACACTGGAGGATAACGCCTTCCGGGGTGAGCATGAAGATCAGTTCTTCCATCTGCTCGAAGAATGGGAGATCGCGCGGTTCTGATCGGAACGAAGATTGATAGACCTGCGCATTCGCCACGACTGCTGCTGCCAGCGCTGCGAGCTGCCGGGTGATCTGATAATCGTCGTCGTGCAGCTCTGGCGCCGCATGCCATCCGGGCGCCAGCACGCCAATCACGCGCTCACCATCGTACAACGGCTGAAGGAGTGTCGCTTTCAGATGATGCGTTTCCCAGAATGGCCGGTATACCCCCTCTTCTGTATCAAGGTTGGTAAATGTGAGAAGCGCGCCTTCGCGGAAGGCGCGCCCGACCAGACTGCCGATCACCGGCAGCGTCCTGCCCTGTAGATGCTCTGCAGCGCCACTGACCACTGCACACCGAAGGACGGTTGGATCATCTGTTGGAAGGTACATGCCGACATGGTCGGCTTCGAGCAGGATCATCGTCTGACGACAGATCTCGCGCAGCACGCCTTCTATGGTTGTGAGCGACAGAACAGTCCTCGACAGGTCTACCAGAGCATCGAGATGCTGCTGTCGTCGTGTTGCGCGCTCGCGTTCGATGCTGTGCGCCAGTAATGATGCGATCAAAGCGGCAACAATGCTCGTCTGTTCCTGAACGTCCGGTGCAACACTGCTTCCCCACAGATGCAGCACATGCTCAGGCTTCCTGGTTCCCGGAAGCGGGAACACGATATGCCCGCGTGACCCAACCCCCTCTGCAATCCATCCGGAGGGCTCGGCGAAAAGAGAACGGACGAACAGGAAGGAGTTCTGTTGAAGCGCTGACTCAAGCAGCGATGTATTGAGGATAACAGTCTCAAAGGGGGGCGATGCATAGCGTATCCTGCCGTTTCTGGTGATAACTGCAAGACTCATCCCTGCCGGCAGGAGAAGTGCGCTGAGCCGATCGCCTGTCTCGCGCAATGAGCTGGCGTCGTAGAGTGAAAGCAGGTGGGTGTGCAGAGTCTGGATCAGGCATTGCAGCACATCCTGACGTGACGACTCATACGCCGTCACCGATACCCACCCCGAATTGTCTATGGAGATCGGCGCTGCCTCGATCTCAACCGGTGAGAGAGCGTGGCGCTGGAAAACGTATGGATGCCCGGGCACATTGTTGGAAGCGCAGGTGAGGATCTGCTCAAAGTGGGCGCGTATCTGCCCGTCACTCTGCGCTGGCAGAAGATCAACAGCGGATGAGCCGGGTTGAACGTTCAGAAGGCGACGCGCTGAAGCGCTTGCCGCAGCAATAGTGCCCGCAGCATCGATAAGAACGACTGACCACGGCGTCAATTCGACCAGTTCACATACATGAGCGCGTCTGGACATCTGATCGTTCATGGTCCCAAACTGTGTGGCAACTGCTGTCATCATCGACCAGAGAGCGGGACGTATTATTCTGTGTTGGTACAGTGCTTCAAATGCTAAGCGACGAGGAACGTTTGCGCCTGATGATGCATTGTAGCATACAATAGCAGCTGGATTATGCGCGGATGTTTGTTCATACGCTTTGCTGTTTATTCGACATGATCAACCGCTGTGGAGTACAATACTGACGATGTTGTACATTGTCGCCACCCCAATTGGCAATCTGAGCGATATATCGCTGCGAGCGCTGGAAACGCTGCGCATGGCGGATGTCATTGCGTGCGAAGACACGCGCAAGAGCAGCATCTTGCTTCAGCACTACGATATTCGCAAACCGCTGGTTTCATTTCACGAACACAACGAACGTGAGGCGGGCGAACGCCTGATCGGACTGTTGCGTCAGGGAAAGACCGTGGCGCTGATCAGTGACGCCGGCACCCCCGGCGTCGCCGACCCAGGGTTTACTCTGGTGCGCAGCGCACTTGCCGCGGGTATCGATGTGACCATGATCCCGGGCCCGTCGGCGCTGATCATGGCGCTCGTTCTTTCCGGGCTGCCGCTTCACAGTTTTACATTCCGCGGCTTTCCGCCGCGCAAACCCGGTCCGCGCCGGCGGTTCCTCGAGGTTGATCGCGACTCACCCCATACGCTGATCTTCTACGAAAGCCCATACCGTATCGCTGCGCTCGTGCAGGATGCGCTGGCGATCTATGGCGATCGACCGGCTGCCCTGGCCAATGATCTGACAAAGAAATTCGAACACGTAGAACGGGGGAGGCTCTCGCAGCTGCGTGAATATCTGGCATCGGCGCGGGTGCAGGGGGAATATGTGCTGGTCGTGGCCGGCGCAACAGCGCGCGCCGCATTCCAGGAAGACGTAGACGCCTGATACCGGTCGTGTTATACCATTTTAGATTTTAGATTTTGGATTGGAGATTATCGCGCAGGGCGTTCTGATGCGATTTGACGGAACTCCGTTTGCGGAGTATTCAAGTGATATTGGTATTACACTGCACCCAATCTGATGTCTGATCGTTGCGGAGACGTGTATGATGAAATCAGCATTCTGGCGTCTGCTCGCGCTTGCCGGGTTGGTGTTCGTCGGAACGGCGTCTGGCGGTTGTGCGATCCCGTTTGCCGGGCAACCATCGCCAACCAGTGACGTATCGATTATGGCGGTCGTGACAGCGTATCCGGCGCCGGTCACGATTGTGGCGCCGACGGTGAGCCCTCTGGTCACTGTTGCGCCCACCGTGCCGCCGCCTGCCACGCGCCCCACGCTCGCGCCTGGCTCTGAATCGCTGGTCGGTCCGGAATGGACGATTGCCTACAGCGGCGACCTGAATGCCGATGGGCGCGCAGATGTTGTCGCGTACAAACCGGGCGGCGTCACGCCCGGTCCTGCATTCAGCCGCCCAGGATACACCGGATACATTGGCAGCGTCAGCGAAGCGGTGATCGTTCAGGCAGACACAGCTGGACGACCGCAGGTGCTTGTCCGTCTGAGTCGCTCCGGCATCACGATTGGTCAGCAGGGCGCGATCAGTTTCCCGCCATCGAATGATGCGAGGAATAACCCGGCGGCGATCATGCTGCTCATCGACACGACGCAACCACCCGCTGTTGCGGCACTGCCGATCAACAGCAGCGGCGAGCCGTACACCCAGGCGGCCGGAGTGCGCTGGAACCGCAGCCGCGCGGCATACGAATTGATCAGCGGCGGCAAATAATGCTCACCCCATCATCAATTCGCGGTGCAGTGCGCGCACAACACTGCTCATTTCTTCTTCGGGTATGATGAATGAGAGGTGATGCGAGGCATTGCCATAAACCATCGCCAGCACCGTGGCCGGCACACGCGCCAGCGCTGCCAGTGCGCGCGGCGCCAGGTGCGCGCCTCCTGGCGCGCTGAGCACCGCCACCAGCGCAACCGGCGAGCGCAGGCTGAGCGTGCGCAGCGCACTGTTTTCCCGTTCCGGCAACAGGCACGCTTCAACACGCTCATACGCATATTCGACATCAGCCGTGCGCACTGCCAGAAGCAGGCTTCGTTCGCTGAAACTCTGGGCAAATGTGAGCACCTCGATCCCGCAATTCGTCAGTTCGGCGAGCACCCGCGCCGCCAGTTCCGGCGCCCATCCGAGTTCGGCTGCCGCCAGCGGACTCATGTTGATCTCGATGAGACTGATGGATGGAGCAGAAATGATCGTCCGCGCCGTGTTGGACGACATACGCGGCTCGGCAACCACGCGCGTACCGGGTTCGTCAGGTTGCAGCAGGCTACGAATATGCAACGGAATGCTGCCATGCGCAAGCGGAGTCAGCGTGCGCGGGTGAAGCACTTCAGCGCCAAGGGTGGCAATCTCGGCCGCTTCGATGTATGACAGTTCCGGCAATGTGCGCGCTTCGGGAACCAGTTTCGGGTCTGCCGTCAGGATACCGGCCACGTCGGTCCAGAACACCACTTCGTCAGCGCCGAGCGCTGCTGCGATCAGGGTCGCCGAGTAATCACCGCCGCCGCGTCCCAGGGTTGTGGTGATATTCTGGCGCGTGGCGCCAATGTAGCCGGTCACAACGGGAACAATGCGCGACTGTGTGAGCGGCAGCAGGCGCGCGCGGGCGCGGCGGGCGGTTTCGTCCGGCAACGGGCGGGCATTGCCAAAATGATCGTCGGTCACGATCAACTCGGCGCCATCGATCAACTGTGCCGCAACGCCTGCGCGCCGGAGCGCCACCGCCAGCAAGAGACCAATGAAACGTTCGCCGATAGCGGCGACCGCGTCACTGCTGCGCGGAGAATGTTCCCCCAGCGTCGCCAGAGCACGAACGATCCGGTCAAACGACTTGAGCAGCTCAGCCCAGGACTGATAGAGCGTCTCGCGTTCCCACTCATCGGTCACCAGCCGCTCGGCGAGGGTGCGGTGACGCTGCCACAACTCACGGCGCGCCTGCTCAGCAGTGGCAACGTTGCCGCGCGCTGCAGCACGTGCCGCACCGATCAACAGACTGGTAATATCCGCAATTGCGGTACAAACCACGATGATCGCTTCACCCTCATCAACAGCATGGCGCACGACACGCACCAGATCGTTGATCCGGCCCGCATCGCTGACTGCCACTGCACCGAATTTCATCACCACCATAGGCGCATTCATTCCTGATCATCGGGTGGAGACGGCGGGCGCGGCAGCAAGCCGGCGCGCTCAACAACCTGTGGAATGGCTTTGGTCCATCCGACCGACATGATATGCACGCCGCGCACTCCTTCGATGGCAAGCAAGTCGCGGGTCAATTCTGCAGCAATGGCAATCCCCTCTTCTTCGGGATGATCGGCGCCCTCCATGCGCTCGATGACCCACTCGGGCACACGAGAGCCGGGCAGATGGTCGCGCAGGAAGCGCGCCGACTGCGCCGATTTGACAACCATGATACCCGCGAGAATGTAGGCCTTCTGGTGCAATCCGGCGGCGCGCACATCCGCCATCCACTGCCGAAACCGATCAAGGTCGAACACGATCTGGGTCTGGATGAACTCGGCGCCAAACTGGATTTTGCGTTCGAGGCGCGTGACGCGCTCGATATTCGGGTTGGCGACGCCGCCAAGGAAAAAGCGCGGCGCTTCGGTCAGTGCGACGCCTGATTGAAATTTGCTCTCATCGCGCATGGTGCGCAACATTTTGAGTAACTGGAACGAGTTCAAATCCAGCACGTTTTTGGCATCGGGATGATCGCCGATTTTGGGGTGGTCGCCAGTCATCGCAAGGAAATTGGTGATACCGCACGCAGCGCCGCTCAGCACATCTGCCTGCAATGCGATGCGGTTGCGGTGCTGGCAGGTCATCTGAACAATCGGCTCCAGACCCAGTTGCCGCACGATGATGCCCGCGCCAAGCGCCGACATACGTCCCAGCCCGCGCTGGTTATCCGTCAGATTGATGGCATCGACGGCATCACACAGACCGAGCGCCAGCCGTTCGACAGTGGCGCGCGAAGCGCCGCGCGGGGGCGCGATCTCGCCGGTGACGACGATCTGCCCCGCCTGTAATCGTCGCTGGAATTGACTGAAACAGTTCATAGACAGTATTGCAACAAATGTTCAATCACGAGCGATGCGCCGGGCAACCAGCACGGTACGCGGGCAGCGATCCAGCAGATCGCCGGTCAGATCTTCGAGCAGCATGCGATCGAGCGGTCCGGCGGCGTGATGGGTTCCAACCGCAAGAATATCGTAATCCCCCTCGTGCAATTCCGCCAGAATCTCGTCCAGCACCAGACCAAAACGCACCCGAATGGCGACCGTGACGCCTTGTTCGCGCAGCCACGCGGCAGCCTGACGAAGGGTCGTCACTTCTGGCGTTTCACCCGCCAGGAAGGTTGCCTCGTCGGCAGCCAGCGGCGCCAGGGCATCGAAGACCACCGATTGTTGCGAGACCACGTGCAACAGCGTCACGGACGCTCCCAGCGGCGTTGCCAGCAGTGCTGCGCACCGGGCAGTGGCGAACGTATGCTGATCACCGCCGCTGGCGAGCAGGATGCGCCGGATGGAGCGCGCGGGCCCGCTGACGCGCAGGACTGCTGTGCGCAGCCGACGTGTCAACGCATCACTTCGTCGGAGCGGCAGCAAACGTTCCAATGGACGCTGGAACCGGCCGAAGATGACCAGATCGTAGAGCGTCTCACTGGCCACTGTGAGAATGGCATCCTGCGGCGTTCCTTCGATAACACGGCGTTGTACGGCCACATCGGGAGGAAGCCCCAATCGTGCCACTGCATCGTCGAGCAGTTCTGCGTTACGAATGCCGCCACCGGTCACCACCGTTACCGAAGTTGCAACCTGACCGGCGAACTGAGCGGCGGTGGCGAGCGCTTCATCGCGCCATTGACCAGGACCGGCATAGATGAGCAGGTGCATACTCAAAATGCAAGCAAGACGGCAGGTATCAGAAACATGATACCCAAAAAGATTGCCAGTGTCGTTCGATGACGCACAATAGCATCCTGCAACCGCAGGATCGACCGCTGAAACCAGTGGTAGAAAAAGACGATGACAATCAGTGACAGGATCGCCACACTGACCATTTCCACCAGCACGATTGTAAACGCCGCAGCGCCGCCAACGATCAGCGCGGCAACCAGCGTATCGATAAAGGTCGTAATATTCGCCCCCATAATATACGGCAGTGTGTTTTCGCGCCGCACCAGACCGCGCACCGACAGCGGCACCAGGATCGAGAGCGAAACCGATACCGACATCGTGATCGATGTCACAGCCATGCCAAGCGCAAACATAACCATCGGGCGGTACACCAGCCGACCAATGCGGCTGAACGCATTCGACTCCGGATCGACCTGCGGCAGTGCGCGGTCGAGCAGGGCAAAGGCGATCAGCAGCGCCACAATGCCTGCACCGAACTGCGCCCATCCTGGAACACCAAGTGTGTCGATTGCTGCCAGAACCGGGTCGTACAACCAGTCGAAAACCGATCGGAGCGGCGCGTCTGCCTCGGCATAGATGGTTTGCACCAAACCCGAGGTCAGGACCCAGAGCCCGATCGCCATTGCCGGCAGATAGATGGCAGCGGTTGTGATCAGCGCCTGCACGCCGATGGCGATGCTTGCTGCGCGGCGATGCCCGCGCAGATAGTAGAGAAACCCGACGCCAAGCACGATCAGCGACGCACCCAGACGCGACCCCGTGATCATGGTAAATGTTTGCAGCGCGTCAAGGGTTCCTGCGGCAAAGAACGTCACGCCAATCGCCGCCACCGGCGAGCCGCTGAGGAACATGTACGCCAGCAACCAGCCGAACCCAAGGGCGCTGACCGGACTCGTCACGCTGAAAAGGGCAATCATTGAGCGTCCGTAGTCGCGCGCTCCTTCTTTGAGCAATGCGAGCGCCAGCACAAACACCAGCAATCCGGCTGCCGCTGCCGCGATCCGCAATATCCATGCAGGAATCAACGATATGCCACGAACATCGACGGTCGCCGGCGTATCCGCTTTGATACGCACAATATCATCATCATTCATGACCTGCTACTCCATACAGGTCCCTCATCGGTCAGCGTCAGCATTACTGCTCCCAGCGCTTCGAGGCGACTGAGATGTGCAGATATTGCCGACACAAAAATGGCATACTGTGGTAATCCTGCGATACTCAATCCCATTGCACGCTGGACGCGACGCGCCACTGTCAGGGTATTGCCTGGTTCAGCGAGCGCATCCCGGATTGTGCGGGTCGCCTGTTCGATGGTGTGCCGGTTGATCTGCAGGGTTGTATTCAGATCGTCGCGGGTGATCACATTCCCGTGGCCGGGCACGAACCATCGTTCACCACGCCTTGCCAGCCGGTCCAGCGACTGGAGCTGTGCAGCGACATCGTGCGCATAGGGAATACCGTGCTTCGCCAGGACTTCAGGACCAAAGAACCCGTCGGCAGCGAAACAGACGCCGTCGAACGCCACGCCGATCTGTCCCAGGCTGTGCCCAGGCAATGCGATGATGTCCAGCATCACACCGGCAATGTCCACTGTATTGCCATCGATGAGGTGATCAACCGGCACGCCTTTTGCCATGAGCCATTTGGTGCGGAGCGCCGCCGGCGGGCTTGCGCCAAGCGCCAGGTAGATCGGTTCGAGGAGCGAGTTTTCGACGAAGGGCGCTTCAAGCCGCGGCGCATACACGGCAACGCCAGGAAGGTTGCGCACCAGATAGTCGTTCCCGCCAATATGATCGGCGTGGTGATGCGTGCTGATGATCGCTCGCAACTGGAGACCCGCCTCTTCGAGCGCCCGCCGAACCGTGCGACCGGTGTCTTTGTCGATGCCGGTGTCGATTGCAATAGCGCCACCATCACCGGTCAGAATGACGCCGAGGTTGTTGGCGCCCGGAATGCAGGCGGTATGCGTGGTGATCGACTGTAATAATGGCATAGGACCGATGCCCGCCTTCCACGATTAATGCAGGCGTGGCGCCGCCACACCCCTCCATGCACACAGGGCAGACGTTGCAGTGCAGCGCCTCGACGCGGGTCCGACGAGCAGCATCCGCCGCTTAGCGCGCAACATGTGACGTTCAGCGCTCCTTGCGTTGTTCTCCACGTTTTTTGAACTCCTCGACCATTTTCGCTGCCGATTCCTGACCGCGCCGCATTTCGCCCGCACGCGCCCCTATGAAGAGCGACGCCACAGCGGAGAGCAGAAGCGCCACGGCAAGGATGCCCAGCACAATCTGGATCACCCCGAACTCAGCACCGGTCGCCAGCGCCAGATTGAGCGCTGCAAATGCGAGGAATGCGGTCGCTCCCAGGACGTATGCGCGGCGTGTCATTGGACGGCCCACGGTAGTACGCGCCTGATATGCCAGAATACCTGCGAAGATGAGCGCGACGATCAGACGAAGTGTCCACTCATTCATGCCTGCTGTTTCCTCCAGTACAACTGTCATATTCTCAATCCTCGATGCTCTTTTCTTCTCCACAACTGCATCTTCGCATCGATCCCCGGTTATGAGCGCCCTCCTTTCACGAACGCGCCTTTGCGTGCAGGCGCGCCAGCTCCTCCGCTACAATCGCTTCGTCTAATTTCTGGAACAACGGCGCTGGCGACTGGATCGGTTGCCCTGGCGCGAGCACGCTGATCTCCCAGGCGCCGGCGCTGACGCTGTAGTCACCGGTCAGGATGAGGCGCAGCGATCCGTCTGGCGCTGTGGTCTCTTCGACACGCGGCTGCGGCGCGATGGCGCCAGGATAGCCGAGCAATTCGTGCAACCGCTGGCTGCTGAACGGCAAAAACGGGCAAAACAGCACCTTGAGGGTATCCACGACGCGCAACGCCACAAACAGAACAGTTGCAGCGCGCTCGCGGTCGCTCTTGACGAGTTTCCACGGCTCCTGTTCGCTGAGATACTGGTTCGCCGCCTGCGCCAGCGCCATTGTCTCGTTCAGCGCTGCGCGCAGTTTGACCCCTTCAAGCAGCGCTGTCACTTCCTCGAACGTGTGCTGCATTGCGGCGATCAACTGTCGATCGGCACTGGTCAATTCACCGGGGTGAGGAACAGCGCCAAAGTTCCGATAGGCGATGCTGAGCACGCGGTTCGCCAGATTCCCCCACGTTGCCACCAGTTCACTGTTGACCCGCTGCACGAAATCGGCCCAGCTCCAGTTGCTGTCGCGCGTCTCCGGTCCGTTGGCGATCAGGTAGTATCGAATGGCATCAGGTTGATATCGGTTCTCAATCTCTGGCGCCCAGAGCGCCCAGTTGCGACTTGTGCTCATCTTGTCGCCTTCGAGGTTGAGGAACTCGTTGGCAGGCACATCGTATGGCAGCGCCAGATTGCCATACCCGATCAGCATCGCGGGCCAGATGATTGTGTGGAATGGGATGTTGTCCTTGCCGATGAAGTAGTACGACCGTGAGGGCGATGAACCATCGGGCAGACACACCCACCACTCCTTCCAGGCATCCGGCGCGCCGATGCGCTCTGCCCACTCGATTGATGCCGAGTAATAGCCGATCACGGCATCGAACCAGACGTAAATGCGCTTATCTTTGAACGCCGGATCATCCACCGGCACCGGAACGCCCCATTCCAGGTCGCGAGTGATGGCGCGACCGCGCAGTCCCTCACGCAGCCAGTTCTGGGTGAAGAGTAGCGTATTCGCGCGCCAGTAACTGCGATCCACACTATCGAGCCAGGCGCGCAACTGCGGTTCGAGTTTTGCCAGATCGATGAAGAAATGCTCGGTTTCACGGAAGGTGACTGGTGCGCCATCGAGCACTGAGCGCGGTGCAATGAGGTCCTGCGGATCGTGCAAATGCCCGCAACTGTCGCACTGATCGCCGCGCGCCCGCGGATAGCCGCAGTTTGGGCAGGTTCCCTCGACGAACCGGTCGGGCAGGAAGCGTCCCAGCGTTTCGGAGTACGAGCCGACCATCGTATCTTTGTAGAGATAGCCATGGTCCAGCAATCGCAGGAACATGTCGGTTGTCACGCGATAGTGATTATCGGTATAGGTTTGCGTGAACAGGTCGAACGAAATGCCGAGCGCCTGAAACGTCTGAAGAAAGGTTGGATGGTAGCGCCGGATGACGTCCTGCGGCGAGATGCCCTCACGTTCAGCAGCAATCGTGATCGGCGTCCCGTGACAATCGGAACCGGAGACCATCAACACCCGGTTCCCGCGCAGGCGATGGTAGCGCGCGAAGACATCGGCGGGCAGATAGGCGCCCGCAATATGACCGACGTGAAACGGACCGTTGGCGTAGGGCCAGGCGACTGACACCAGAATGTTGTCGGGCATAGAGGACCTCTGACATGCTATGCTCTGTGCAAGGATATGTGAAATTCAGCGATCTTGCAACCCTTCGATAGAAGTGGAAACGTCTGGATGTGACGTCACGCATCGGTCTGGATCACAGGCGTTATCCGTGTGTGCAGGAACGATGCCCGTGCACCCAGGAGAGACGTACCCATGGACATACAAAAAGCCGTGGGCGCCTGAGCTGCCCACGGCCTGCGTTTGTACCAGTGTCAGGTGTTCACTCCGGCGACACGCAGACCGCAGGCGACGCCATACGCATCCCCACAACGCGCATTGCGTCGGGACGGCGGACGGTGTGCATGTCTCGCAGAGTACGCATATGTCTCGACAGGTTACGACCAATATGCTGTGAGTATACCATGCTCGACAGAGACGAGTCAATCGGCTGCGATCTGCGATCAGGGCTTAACAATCTCTTGATGACAAATCAAATGCGACGTGGTACTGTTAAGTGAGAGCGCATGTAGGTGTCAGTCGCAGCAGAGATGCCATGCATGTTGCAGGATACCTCGAACGACTCAAGACAACACTTCCAGATGGCGCGACCCTCTCTGTGTTCAGTCCAGATGGTGTGGTCTATGCCGTGAGCAGAGATTGTGTCCGTCGTCTCGACCCAACCCGGCGCGCTGAAGACGTTGTTGAGATGCTGCGTTTCATTGACAGCGGGCAATATACGCAGTACCTGATCGGTTCTGCCGCGACGTCGGATCACAGCCCGGCAAATGCGACCTTCAAACTCGGGTTCGTGCGTCCGCACAGCGCATTCACCCCGCACGCACACGGCGCGGAGCATTTTGTGCTGAGCATGGGGTATGCCTCGTGCGGGTTGTACGACCACGAACGCGCAACAGTTGCGCATGTGCGCCTGATCCCCGGTTCGATGCTCTACATTCCTGCGCTCATGCCGCACTCGTTCAACAACCGCGCCGATAGTCCGTTGCCGCTGGTGATCGCCAACACCGGCATGGGGATCGACCACGACGACTACGCGATCACGGCCGCCATGGCGGAAGAACGCGCCCGTCACGGCGACGAATCGGCAGCCCGTCTGGTGACCGCGCTCCGGCAGCTGGAAGCGGAGATGGCAACAGACCGTCTGCACGCAGAGGTGTCGCTGCGCGAACGTCTGGCGATGCTGCTCCGTCGGCTGGCAGGCATCCTGGAAGGAGGCGCGTGAGTGAAGTGTCCCCATTGCCAGGAAGACATCAAGTACAGTGAGCGCAGAAATCGGCGATGCGCGAAATGCCAGCAGCAATTTGCCCTGGAGCCGCGCGAAAACGATCTGCAACTCAGCGACCTGAGATTGCTCGGTCTCGCCAGGCGTTTGAGTCAGGAAGGAACATACCGCTACACGTCGTTGCAACTGGCGCACGCTGCCATCCTGCAAAAACGTAAACCCGATCTCGCCAGGACGTATCCCTGGCCCGTTTCGCGCAAGCCGTTCCGGTCTGCACTCAGACTGTTCCTGATAGTGACCGGAGCGCTGGCGATCGCAGGAATATTTTCGTGTCTTGTTTTCTTTCCTTCCCTTCTCAGTCCTCTCTGGGCTTCGGTTATTGTTCTCGTTGTCGGGTCGCTCATCGGGTTGTTTGTTGCTTTTATATATCGATATCCAATCCCTCCCTATCAGGCTGAGATTGAGAGTTTTGAGCAGAAATACATCTCCCCATGGGAGACAATTCACGGTCCCATGCCGGGGAGACTGACAGAGCGAGATATCAAACTATCACGCGAGTTCCAGATTCCGCCTGCACAGGTGCGGGCAGTCGTTGTATCGCCGGTTGACAACGCGCTCGATTGCCTGCGCGCCAATGGTCTGCCGCAACGCCTGGGTCTCGCGCTGATCAATCCAGATCGACCGTTCACCGAAGAGACAGAGCGCCTGATTGCACGGGTGCGGCAGAACCCGCAGATACCGATCCTGCTGGTTCACGATGCCAGCGTCCAGGGATGTTTGCTGTCGTACCTCCTGCCGGCGAAATGGGGGCTGACGTCGAACCATCGGATCATCGACCTGGGGCTGCGACCGCGCCATGTGGAGCGCCTGCGGCTGCCGTGGACATTTGGTGAGGAAACGCCAAAGGAACTTATCGGACTTCTGGAACGTGCGGCTGACAAACCAGGCGGAGTTGCGCTGGATCAGGACGAACTCACGTGGTTGCGCGAAGGTCCGGTTACCTCGGTGCTGTTTATTCCGCCAGCCCGGTTGATCAGGGTGATCACCAGCGCATTGAAACGCCACGCGCCAGCACAGGCGGTCGATCCGGAAGCAGAGGCGGATGCACAGGCGCGTGCGATCGGATTTATGACCTGGCCGCAGCGATCGGTGTGATGAACATGAAGCGCTTATTCCGTTTCGGATTGCAGGTCGTCGCAATGGCGTTGTTTGTCCATTGTGCATATGCGACTCGTTCAATTCCGGTGGGGATATGATGATGCATGTACCTGCACTGCCCGGTCTGTTTGCACGCCGGCTCGATCCGCTGACGACCCTGACGCAGAGTGTGGCGCGTTTGAGTGACCAGGGAGTGTCCTATACCCGTCGCCAGCTCTACTATGAAGTCTGCCGGACTCTGGTACAGCCAGTACAGACGTATCGCACAGCGAGCGAGATCATGGCAGCAGTCGGAGCATCGCTGACTCTTGTTGTGCGACGTTCCCGTCCGCTCTGGGCCGGTATTGTGGGCGCAACCGCAGATGGAACCGTTGCATCGCTGGTGCGGCGTTTGCCGTTCACGATTACGCCGCCGCTCCTCGAAGGCGCTTTCGCTGAAGCGCTGACAACCTACCGCGTGCGGCATGGCGAACCGGCCGGGTTGCTCGCCGATGATCCACCACCGCCGCCGATCTTCAATCATCGCGAGCCAGACCTGTACGACTACGGCATACCCTGTGCGCTCATCTGTCAGGACGATGCGATTGCCCGCATGCTGCGCGCCAATATGATACATATGGACATGGGATGCGCCATTCTGGCTCTGGCAGAGGCATCACCGCTACCTGACCGGGTGCTGAGCATGCTGATGCTCACGCCTGCACCGCGTGTGCTGTTGCTCCACGATGCAAGTCCGGAGGGGTTGAGGTTTGCCGGCAATGCGCGTCGATTGCTCGATCTGCCGCAGGATATTCAGGTGCGGGCATTAGGGTTGCGCCCAAGACATGCGCTGCGACAGCATCTGTTCGCCATTCGTCGCGCCAGTCTGACAGATGAGACATGGGTCACCCTGGGACCTGTCGAACGAATGTGGGTACGCGCCGGTTATATCACCGAAGTTGCTGCGCTGAGCCCGGTAACGCTGCTGCGGGCGCTTCGGCGCACCGTCCACCCAGAGCGTCGCCATCCATCCTGGTACTCCAGGCTGCGCCGGTGGCATGCAATCGGGTATATGACCTGGCCTTAGAGCCTATCCGAATAACGCAGGGCGCCGAAAAACCGCCCCTTCGATACGCGCTGCGCGCTACTCAGGATGCGGTTTTTCGGATAGGCTCTTAATAAGGAGGAAATGCATCCGTGCAACAAAAACCGAATATCATAACGTATCAGGACGAACTGCTTGCAGATGGCAGCGTTCGCCGCATCTTCAGCGATGGACGACAGGAGTGGCGGCGGCGTCTGCCGGATGGTCGCGTCGAGTGGCGAGACAATCAAGGGTACGCCGGTATCGATGAACTGCTCGGCGATGGGGTCATCAAGCGCACGTTCAACCGGGGGCAGGTGGTGTATGCGCGTGAGCAGGGGTACGGCCGCACCCTCTGGCAAGGCGGCAGGGTGCTGACCGTCAATCAGACATCCTTCGGCGGGCGAGTTGGCACGATTTTGACGGGCATAGGAGCAGGGTTCCTGCTTGGTTCACTGGTTCTGCCGCCGGAGTTTTTGAGCCCTGAAGAGGAAGCGATGCTGCGGCAAAAGGCGATGCAGCAACAGCAGGCGGCTAATGGCAGCGGAAGCAGCGGGAGTGGTGATGGAGGTTCCTCCTGGGATTGGGATCGCGACGATCGCTCCGAACAGCCTGAACTGGTTGGCGATGACCAGTCCTTTGACGGCGGTGATGATTTCGGTGATGTGGGAGACTTTGGATGAGCGATTGGTCACACGCAGTTCTGACAACCTGTCGTGAAACAGACGATCCGGCAGTCATGGATGCCGCGCCGGTGGTGGCTGGCAATCCTTCAGTGTTTGAAGTCCTTCCCGATGAGCGCCAGAGTCACGTTTTCGCTGCTGGTCATCTGGTGGGGACCGGCTTCGTGACCCTGTTCAATCGCGCCGACCTTCTGGCTATGCTCAGGCGCGACGGGGTCGTCCTGTCCGATGACTGCACCGACGGCGAACTTCTGCTCCATCTGTATGCCAGGTATGGTTCCCGCGGCTTCACTGCTGTCGATGGCATGTTTGCGCTTGCCATCCTCGACACGAACGATCTGGTGCTGGTGCGCGACCACGTCGGAACGCGCACGCTGTTCTATGCCCGCGCCGGAGATCAATGGGCGGCATCGACATCATTACGCGCGCTGCGGCGCTGGCATCGTATGAATGCGCGCATCAACCTCAATGCGGTTCGCGCCTTTCTGACGTTCGCTTACCTGCCCGGCGATGAAACACTGATCGAGGATGTCTACGAAATGTTGCCGGGGCGCTGTCTGCGCCTGAGCAGCGACGGCGCGCGCCGCGAAGATGTCTTCTGGGAACCGTGCGAAGCGATCCAGGAACGAACACTTCCTGCTGAGATGTATGCACAACGTCTGCGCAGGTTGCTCGAACAGGCAATCAGGGTCCGTCTCCCTGCCGACCAGGATGTCGGCGTCTTCCTGTCCGGCGGGATCGACAGCAGCCTGGTGACGGCGCTGGCAGCACGGATGCATCACCGAACTGTGCGCACGTATGCAATCAATTTTGGCAGTGATCTCCCCAACGAACTGGCGTATTCCGGGCTGGTTGCAGCGCACTGTGGCACGGAGCATACGGTGCTGACCTTCGATGGAACGACCATCGCCGATCATCTGGCAGAAACGGTGGCGCTGCTCGACTGTCCCGTCGGCGATCCGCTCACAACACCAAATTTGCTGCTGTCACGCGCCGCAGCGCGCGACGGTCTGACAGTCATTTTGAATGGCGAAGGGGGCGATCCGGTGTTTGGCGGACCTAAGAACCTGCCAATGCTGGTGTTTGAATTCCATCGCGATGATCCGGCGCCGGAAGCGCGCGCCCGCGCCTATTTGCGTTCGTACCAGAAGTGCTACGACCACCTTGAGCGCTTGCTGTCAGTCGAGGTTCTTGATGCGCTGCGCACCGCGCCGCCGCTGGAACGCCACGTGCAACCGTTTCTCGAATCGCCGCGTATGTCGTCGTTCCTGAACCGCCTTCTCTACACCAATATTCGCACAAAGGGGGCGCACCATATTCTGCCGAAGGTCGAGCGCCTGACCACGGCGTGCGGAGTCGAGGGACGTTCGCCGCTCTTTGCGCCTGCGCTGATCGATGCAGCATTTGCGATCCCGCCGCAGTTGAAACTGCGCGGATTGCAGGAGAAATGGATTCTCAAGCAGGCGGTGCGCGATCTGCTGCCGTCCACCATCCTGAACCGACCCAAGAGCGGCATGCTGGTTCCGGTGCAATCCTGGCTACGCGGTCCCCTGCGCGACATGGCGCAAGACCTGCTGTTTGGGCAACAGACTCGTGCACGCGGTCTCTTCCGTGAAGCGACGGTACGTGACTGGCTCCAGGGCAAAGGACTGCTCTGGAAACGTCACGGGCAATTCATCTGGTTGCTGGTCACCCTCGAATTATGGCTGCGCGCTTATGATCTCTAGCGCTCTGTCGATTGTGCGGCATCCAGATAGAGTTGCCGGCGAGATGGTCGCAACGCTGAACGCCAGCGGTCTGATCTACGGCGCTGAAGAGTCGTACCCCTCATTGATCACACCATCATCGTGTCTCCTTGATCGTCCCACAACGGCAACTCTCGTGGAAGACCTCGTCGCCCTGCGACAGTTCTACCGCACCTGGAATGACCTGTACCGTGCGTCACTGACGGGTGACGAACCACGCTGGATCGCCGATCTGTGCGAGTATGGTCTGCGCCCTGAGGAGATTCAGGCGCAGCGTCTCACCCTTTTCGCCGGGCTGGAGCCACGCTTCTGCCGGGTGGACTACATCTCATTCAGCCCGTGTCGCGTAATCGCGGAAGTGCAGTGGAAATCGGGCGGGTTGGGACTCTTCTTCGGTATTCACAATGTCTGCGCTGCGGTTGAACCTGTTGTTGGGGCGTGTCCCGGTGATCCGGTCCAGGGGTTTCGTTCACTCATCAAAGCATTCGGCTCCAATGAACCGATTGCCGTCAATCCGGTGCGCGCCGTCTGGCTGCAGGGTGAAGGGCGCCTGCAGCAGGCTCTCGACCGTCAGGAAATGCGCTATATTGTGTTCGACCGTCGCGACGGCGCGCGCCGGGTCTTTGAACGGAATGGCGCATTTGTTGTTTCCGACAACGGCAAACTCCTGCAAATTGACTTTCTGTACGGTCAGGAAGTATTGCCCACACTTGCACCGCAGACCATTGTACGTCTCGCTCAAGCCGCCGCTGATCGCAGGCTCTGGATCGAAACCCCGCTCAACTACGTCTACCGCCAGAAATGGGGAATGGCGCTGCCCTTTATGCCGGACTATGCCGAACTGTTCGACGACCGGTTACGCGCGCTGTTCGGCGCTGTTGCGCTCTTGCGTGGTGCGGAAGTCGATCTCGGTCCGCTCGCTGGCGACGTTCCGGCGACGACAGGAGAACAATTGTGCGCTGCCAGGACGATCGATGACATTGCCCGCCTGTCAACAGCGGCGCGACGGTTCCTGGTGCTGAAGTGCGGCGCTGGCAGCGGCGCGTACTACAGCCAGGGGCACGGTGTGCTGCGGGTTAATGGCTCACGTCGTGCAGCGCAAAAAACGCTCGACTTCGTGAAGGAACGTCTGGCGCAGGGTGAACCGTGGATCGTGCAGCGCTACGTGCACGCGGTGTATCCCATCGACGTCTGTCCGCCGTGGGCGACGCACGACGTGCAGTCCGTCGACGCTCATGCCCGCTTTATGGTCTACGCGACCTTTGACGCCGATGGATCGCCGCGTGTGATCGGCGGACTGGGCAATTTCAGCAGTCACTGGAAAGTCAGCGGACGTTCGGCGAGCTATGATGAACGCGGGCGTCTTACCGGCGCGGCGTTCAATGATTTGCGATTCGTTGTGGATGGCGCGTTGCGGTGATCGGCGGTTGCGGCACGGCGCGCCGGCGGGGGGCAATGCCGGGGCACGGCAACGCCGTGCCCCCACGGATGATTCGGACGACGGGCACGGCGGTGTAGGGGCAGGCGCGCCGTGCCCCCACGGATGATTCGGACGACGGGCATGGCGGTGTAGGGGCAGGCGCGCCGTGCCCCCACGGATGATTCGGACGACGGGCATGGCAATACCGGGGCACGGCAACGCCGTGCCCCCACGGATGATTCGGACGACGGGCATGGCAATACCGGGGCACGGCAACGCCGTGCCCCTACGGTGATCCGGTCTGTTGCCTGCGCCACTCGTCGTACTCGCGGCGACCCTCGTCGCTTAACGGGTAATATATCTGCGGTGATCCGCCCTGCGCCAGTTTCATGCGGCTGAAATCTTCCCATTCGGCGTGATGATGCGCCACGCGCACCACTTCGCTCGCCAGCTGCTGCGGAATAACCACTGCACCGTCGTCATCGGCGATCACGATATCGCCGGGCAAAACCAGCACCCCGCCGCACGCAACCGGCACATTGTATCCCCACGGCATCAGCCCTGCCTGTGTTGCATAGTTCGGTGTGAACCCGACCGACCAGAGCGGCACGTCCAGTTCCCGAATACGCGCCCAATCGCGCACACATCCGTCGATCACCATACCTGCACCGCCGCGCCCTTTGAAACAGGTCGTCAGCATCTCACCAACACAGCCGGTGTGCCGGTCGCCGAATGCCTGCACCACCAGCACATCTCCTGGCTCGATCGTCTCGAAAACCTGCCACAGAGCGCTGCTCTTCTCAGCGTGATCCGCTCCCATGCCCGACCGGACATCTTCGCGCTGCGGCATGAACTGCAGCGTCACCGCCGGACCGACGATCCGCTGACCGGGGGTGCGCGGCAACGGACCGCTGATGAATGTGCGCCGCACCCCCATCGCGTACAGTGTTGCGCTTGCTGTAGCGCTGCTCACATCGCGCAACTGCGCGATCAGCGCCGGCTCGGGCCGCACAATGCGCCCATGGACGGGGAGAGTCAGATCAGCAGACGGCAATCGCTCAACTGACACAATATCCGACAACATCATCGCATCCTCCGGTCACGGCAGGGTCAAACACAGGTTGCGTCATTATACCGCCACCTCCAGTTCTTCGTCGTAGACAAGCCAGATGATACGGCAGGCAACCGCAAACCCGCACGACTCGAACAACTGTTGTGCCGGGGTATTCCAGCTGCCGACACTGAGCCACGCCCGCCTGAGACCGATCGAACGCATATGCTGTAACGTTTGCAACAGCAGCGCCCGCGCCAGACCCTGGCGTCGGTATGCAGGATGCACACCGATCAGATCGATCCAGGCAGCGGCGTCCTTGAGGCGTACCTGTTCCTCAGAGCAGACCGAGCAGCGGCAGAATGCTGCCAGTGTTCCGTCTGGCGCTACTGCCACCAGATCGAGGCGCGGATCGCAGGCTGGACTGTGCATCCAGGCTATGCGCTCAGTCAATGTCTTGGACGTTGTGGCAAACGCAATGTGGTGGAGATCGACCAGCGCCTGCGCTTCGGAATCGCCTGCGACTGAATGGAGTGTGAAACCCGGCGGGAGATGAATCCCGGCGATCGGCAGATGAAGCCAGCGGTGCATACGGATCATATGCCACTCACCGAGGCGCAGACCGGCGCGCGTCAGCAACCCGGTGCGATGCGGATCATCGTCGCGCACAGGGACGCAGAGCACAGCGCGTTCGCCGTACAGTTCCGCGCGGGTGCGCGTCTGTTCCAGCGCCCACACCACTGCCTGCATTTCGAGGGTCTCATCACCTGCTCCAGGCAGTGCCACATAGATCAGGACATTTCCTTCCCAGATCATCGCAAATGCGATGGGGCGATCATGTGCGTCAATCCACAGTCGCGCATCGTCGGCAGCGCCGAGCCGCGCGCGAATGTCGTGCACGGGGGGCCAGGGATCGATACGCTCCTCAGCGCGGCAGGTGAGGATCAAATTAACGACCGGCTCGAGATCGTCGGGATGACGGTAGGGGCGCGCAGCAGGCGGCTTCATCGTCGCCTCCTTTCACGAACAGCACTGTTCTTCATCGAACTGATCAGCATCCAGTATACCCGGTTTTGAGGCGGATTGGTATCACTCCGTGTAACGCCTCAATGATCGCATGGACTGCTGAAGCCTGGCTTCAGCAGTCCATACCTCCCATACCAACCGGTATCCCTGTGTGTCGCAACCTGGCCGGGCACGCGGGGAGACGAATCAGCAGTCCATACCTCCCATACCAACCGGTATCCCTGTGCAATTCTCTGGTATCGTATAATGGAGCAGGCGATCAGAGCGATATGGGGAGGTATGGATACCGTCACCTCTATCAATGGTGTTCCAATTCGGCTACCAGCTGAGCGCTGGTTCCACATAGTAGAGAACCATGACGAGATAGCTGGTTACTATGATGCAGTTCTAGACGTTGTTGCTCATCCTGACCTGATTATCCCTGGCTATCGCGGATCGCTGGTAGCCATTCGCGGTTACGGACGCAGACGCTATCTATGTGTTGTCTACCGCGAAGTCACGTCCAATGATGGTTTTGTCATTACCGCGTATTTCAGTTCAAGAATCGATCGAAAGAAGGCTCTATGGAAACGATCCTGATACCAGATGTAATCCGGTCAGTGACACGTGCTGTTCCGCTCCTGCTCACATTTCCATCCCGGCGCTTTTGGGTCGACTACGATGCTGAAGCAGATGTGTTGTATATCAGTTTTCAGCGTCCTCAAAAGGCAACCGAGACCGAAATGACCGATGAGGGCATCCTGATCCGTTATCGCGGTAAAGACCTTGTCGGCATCACTATTCTCGACGCCTCGAAACGCCAGATCTGAACCGACCAGGCTCCATACGTTTGATACTGGCATCGCCGGACCAGCGCGTCAGGCGGTTTCCTCAGCAAGAAGAACCATCCCTTCGGTCATTCATGCGCTTTGTGCGCGCCGCATTATGAACATCACCTGAACCCTTCGATTGTGAACAGTTACCTTGACAAACACTGTCAGCCATGCTCTCATGCTATGGAAAGCCTGATCATCACACGTACAGTCACCTGTGAACGTGATCTTCACAGGCTGACTTTTTGTTATTCCTGCACCTGTCGTGATGCACGCTGTTACTGACAATACATACACCGTATCGCAGCCCAGGATCAGGAACAACGGATATTCTCGCTATGTTTCCTGAAATTGGCACCTTCTACGAGATCGCCCTGCTGATTGGACTGGCCACTGCGCTCGGTATTGTGGGCGTGATACTGCGGCAGCCGATGATTGTGGCCTTCATCCTGGCCGGGCTTGTCGCCGGACCGGGGATGCTCAATATCGTGCACTCGGTCGAGGCGGTCGAGCTGCTCAGCCAGATCTCAATAGCTGTGCTGCTGTTTCTGGTAGGGCTGAAACTGGACACCGCGCTGGTGCGCAGCCTGGGACAGGTGGCACTGGCGACCGGTTTGGGCCAGGTGCTGTTCACATCGCTCATCGGCTTCGCGCTCTGTGCGGCAATGGGCTTCGATTGGGTGACGGCGCTCTACATTGCTATCGCGTTGACCTTTTCTTCCACTATTATTATCGTCAAGCTGCTCTCTGATAAGCACGAAGTTGACTCGCTGCACGGCAAGATCGCACTCGGCTTTCTGATCGTGCAAGACCTGTTCGTCGTTTTTGCTATGGTGGTGGTGTCTACCATCGGTGTAACAGGTGCAGGGGGCAACCGGGGTGATATTGTCACCCTGGCGCTGGGGACACTCGGGCTCTTCTTGTTTGCGTTCATCTTCATCCGCTATCTGGCCAGTCCGCTAACCCGGCTCGTCAGCCGATCGTCTGAACTTCTTGTCATCTTCGCCGTGGCACTGGCTGCAGGGCTTGCAGCGCTGGCTGATGTCATCGGTCTGGGCAAGGAACTGGGCGGACTGCTGGCTGGCGTGACGCTGGCATCGACACCGGTACGCGACCTGCTGACCGCGCGTCTGGCATCACTGCGCGACTTTCTGCTGCTCTTCTTCTTTTTCGCGCTCGGGGTGGGGATGGACCTGTCTGCTATCGGGAATCAGATCATCCCATCCATCGTACTCTCGCTCTTCGTGCTGATCGGTAACCCGCTGATCGTCCTGGCCATTATGGGTTTCATGGGCTATCGCAAGCGCACCGGCTTTCTGGCCGGGCTTACCGTGGCGCAGATTTCTGAGTTCTCCCTGATCTTTATTGCCATGGGGATCAGCCTGGGGCACATCGACAGCGATGCTATGGGGCTGGTCACCCTGGTCGGACTGGTCACCATCACCCTCTCGGTGTACATGATCACCTGGTCGCACAAACTGTACGAATGGTGTGCTCCGTTTCTCAGCATCTTCGAGCGCCGCACACCCTTCCGCGAACTTGCCGATGATACGCCTGGCGCTGAGGATCGCCGCCACGATATTCTTGTCGTAGGTATGGGGCGGCTCGGCGCCCGTCTCGCCGAAGGTCTGGCAGATGTCGGACTGCGTCCGCTTGGTGTAGACTTCAATCCAGAGGTTCTGCGTTCGGCGCGCGATCGTGGGCTGGACGTCATCATGGGGGATGCCTCGGACCCGGAATTTTTTGCTCACCTGTCGCTGGCAGGCGTGCGCGCCGCAATTTCCGTTGCCCCGCGTTCGGCCGCTATTCCATTGACCGAGGCTGATGTCCACGCCACAATGTGCCTGGCGTTGCGCGCGCTTGGGTTTCGCGGCTTGATCGCGGTGACTGTGGAGAACGAGCACGATGCTGAGCGGTATCGAAAGCTGGGCGCCGATCTCGTGATCTGCCCCTTCGCCGATGCCGCTGAAGCCGCCCTTCAGCATGTGCTCGAGGCCGTGGACGACCAAAGGCCGCCGGCTGCCGAACATCCGCGCAAGGACCTGGCGCCACAGGTTTTGAACTGACTCACAAGGGTATGAATACGAAGCGCTTCAGTTGACGAATCGCTACCGTGTACGGATCGCTCCTCAATGCATCCGCGGTCGCTGCTGTGCTACGCTCAGCATAACACAAGGCGTTGCGCCGCAAGATGCGGCATTCGTGATGCACGAGGGGAGGTTCGTCGATGCTTGCCGGTCACGCTGCTCCAAAAGCGCATACCTATCGATGGGTCTATCCACTGGCATATGGGCTGCTGCTGATTATCTTCTTCCTGCCGCCGTATGCAGAGAAACCGTATGCGCCGCAGGAAACGTCGAATGTGATCAACGCACTGCTGCGCGCCACTGCCAATCCGGAACCGTATACCATCCTTTCGCCGCTGTTTCACCTTGCCACGCTCGTACTGATCGCCTTGATGGCATGGCGCCCCGGGCACGCCGGGCGCGTTCTGTCCGCGTATATGGGAGTGAACTATCTGGTTATCGGATGGGTACAGGGGCAGGGGATAACCGACACCTACGGGTATGTGGTGCATACCGGTAACGTCGTCGCCTGTGCGCTTCTGGCGATTATCTGGCTGAGTGTGGCGGTGCAGAACCGTCTCAGCATTTCGTTGCGCGAGCTCGACTGGCGGCACTACGCACTCGCGCCACTGGCGCTGCTGGCATTCTGGTCGCCAGCGTCATTGACCGAATCAGCAGTTCAGCCTGACTTTAATCCGATGCTTCTGTTGACCTCGCCAGCGTATGGTCTGTCGTATTGTTTGACCACGCCGGTGTTTCTGTTCTTCCTGATCATCGCTCTGCCGAACGTGCCGCCGCTGGCATATCGGGTCATGGCGTTCAATGCACTGCTCTATGGTCTCGCAAACCTGACCTCGTGGTTTGATCCGGCGACGTGGTGGATGGGTTTTCTGCACCTCCCGCTGTTGCTGTTGCCGATCGTGGCGCTGGTTCTGGCACGACGCAAGCTGCCTGTCGCCTGATGTGCGCCGTCAGTGTGAACAGAACGCAACCACAGTTGCAAAACGTGCCAGTCATTGTTCAGATAGTTACACAACCATCACCCGTCGTAATCCAACCATTACGCCGTATTCCCCCGGATCGAGTAGGCTATAGGCTGAACGATTACTCGCCTGATCGTTCGCCGTACAGGTGCCGTCGACAATGGGGTCGCGCACATGGTTTCAACACGCGCTGACACCCGTGTCGTTTCTGGCGGCGGGCAGGTATGGCGCGTGTTTCTTTTTTCTCCCCCGCTGTTTTTCCCGCTCCGACACGCGCCGGTTGCCTGCAGACGAAGGAGGCAGCGCTATGGCGACAGAATTGACGATCAGTTGTATCAAGGCGGATGTCGGAGGGTTCGTCGGTCACTCGGCCATTCATCCGGCATTGAAAGATGAGGCAGGGCGGCAACTGGAGATTGCGCGTCGTCACGGGCTCTTGCTCGACTTTCACGTGACAGCGTGCGGCGATGATCTGGGGCTGCTCATGACCCACCGCCTGGGTGTCGATAACCACGAAATTCATCGTCTTGCCTGGGATGTGTTCGATATCTGCACCCGCGTGGCAAAGGAATTGAAACTGTACGGCGCCGGGCAGGACCTGCTCAAGGATGCGTTTTCCGGCAATGTACGCGGTATGGGGCCGGGCATTGCCGAGATGACGATCGTCGAGCGTCCATCTGAGCCGATTCTTGTGTTCTTTGCCGACAAAACCAGCGCTGGCGCCTGGAACCTGCCGCTCTTCCGCATGTTCGCCGATCCGTTCAACACGGCAGGGCTGGTGATTTCGCCGGCGATGCACGAAGGGTTTCGCTTCCAGGTGCTGGATGTCAGAAAGGGCGAAACGATCACGCTCAGCACACCGGAGGAAATGTACGACCTGCTGGTGTTCATCGGTGCACCGGGACGCTATGTGGTGGAAAGCGTCGTAGCGAAGAGCACCGGCGCGATCGGGGCTGTATCGTCCACCCAGCGGCTGGCGCTGATTGCCGGACGCTACGTCGGGAAAGACGATCCGGTCTGCATCGTTCGAGCGCAGGGTGAGTTCCCGGCAGTCGGCGAGGTGTTGGAACCCTTCACCATGCCGCACATTGTCGAGGGGTGGATGCGTGGTTCGCACTACGGTCCGCTGATGCCCTGCCGCGTCGGTGATGCCCATCCGGGACGCTTCGACGGACCGCCGCGGGTGATCGCACTGGGGTTCCAGATCGCCGATGGTCGATTGATCGGACCGCGTGATATGTTCGATGACCCCAGTTTCGACGAGGCGCGGCGTCTGTGCAACGTCATCGCCGATCATCTGCGTCGTCATGGCCCGTTCGAGCCGCACCGCCTGCCGATGGAGGAGATGGAATACACCACGCTGCCGGAGGTGATGAAGAAACTGGCAGACCGCTGGCAGCCGGTGAATGGTCACGCGGTAAGCACAGAGCAGGTGGAAGAACTGCCAGCCAGTGTCTGATCCTGTTCATCGCAGAAGGAGGACGACAATGCCGAACCGTGACTGGCAGCATGCCGAAGAACGCGCCGCGCACCTGATCGATGACCGGCAGCGCTATGTCGAAGGCGCAATCATCGACTGGCTGATCCGCACCGGTCAGTGGGATCCGCTGGCGGAGGAAAAGATCCGCGCCTGGCTGGAGCGTCAGGCGGCGGAGATGGCGGAGAACGAACGTCGGGCGAACAACTAAATATCGAAGATGAGCGCCTCGTCCGTGCCGTGCGGCGACTCTGCCAGAACATTGCCGTTCGGATCGATGATCAGGGCGCCGCCGAATGATGCCTCGGGCAGCGCCGGGTCTTCCAGGGCATTGACGAGCAGCGCTGTTGTTCCAAGGCTTCTGACCGCATCGGCGTATGCCTGGCGCTCTTCACGCATCCAGCGTTCCCGGTCGGGAGATGGTCCGTCGAAACTGCGCGCCAGGGGGACGATGACGATCTCTGCGCGCGCAGCCTGTCGTCGGGCTTCTTCCTCGAACAAATCGCCGCACAGCAGGATTGCCAGTCTGCCGGACTCCGTGCTGAGCACATGGATGTGATCGCCGGTCACAAAGGGCGGCTGTTCGCTCATCTTCCGCTGGACGAGCGCTATGCGACCGGATGCGTCGATCAGAACGCCAGAACTGTACCAGCCCTCGGGTGTATGTTCTGGCATGCCAAAGCAGATGGAGCAGCGAAAGGCGCCTGCTAGCGCTGCGATCGTTGTGGTTGTGTCACCGGGAATGGGTTCGGCATAGCGTGCGAGATCGTGCGGTTCGTACAGATATCCTGTGAATGCGCATTCCGGCAGGCAGATCAGGTCGGGCGCATACGGCGCCGCTTCTTCCAGACGTTGCCGGAAGCGCTGGATGTTCGTCGATGGCTTGCGAGCTTCAACATGCAGTGGAATAAGACAGACGCGCATGGATTCGCGCTCCCTTAGTGCTCGATATGTATCCGGGCAATCTCCATCCACTGTGCTCCCGGAACGGCATGCAATCCCCATCCAAACGATCCGCGCGGCGTGGCGACCAGCCACTGGTTATCGACCCAGGCGACAAAGCCGAGCGGTCCGCACGGTGCACAGTCGGTTTCGTGCACAACCTGACCGTCGATCACAAAGCGTGCGCCGCACGTCAGCCATTCGAGGGTGCAGGTGTGGAATGTATCGTCCAGTGGCGGGATGAGCGCTTCGCTGACCGCCAGAGCGCGCTGGATGCGATGCCAGAGCCGGTCGTACACGCCGGGAAGACGGTTCGCCAGCAGCACGAAGGGCGCTGCAGGCGCCCACGCCAGCGCGCGACGGGTCGTGGCGTCGATCGTGGCGACTTTCCAGCCAGAACCGGGCACGCCATACGCAAGCGGCATATCAGCAGGAGGCGAGGCGTAGAAGAACCAGATGGCAGCGGGCAAAACCGGCAACACCCTGCCGATCGGCGAAATGGGCGCGTTCCAGAATCCGAAGCCGGCCGTTCCGTGAATCGGCGTCCCCACACGCGCGACAACAGTCATTCGCAACGGTGCACGCCATGGGAAGCGGCGCCGCGGCAGTCCGGTATAGTCGTCGATCTGAGCATTGGCGTAGCGTCGGGTCGTGGCGCCGGCAACGATAAAGCGCAACCCGGCAGTAGTGACGACCAGGTGACCACCGCCGGTTTGCATATGTCGCCAGTATGGTTGAAGACGGGAGTGAAAGGTTTCGTTCATACCATTTTCGATTGACGATATTAGAGGGCAGATTGTTGTGTCAGGCGTTCAGGTATGTCTGCCCGGTTTAGATTGCAGATCGTTGCACCATGCGTTTGGGTGCGTCTTCCCGTGTTATACCGGTTATTGTTGACAATGCTGCATTGCCATATGCAGTTTTGGGCTTTGTGATACCAGGCGTAGCATTCTAAAATCAAAAATCAAAAATCAAAAATTGATGTGCCGCCCGAAGGAACAACCACGCCCCCGGATTGCTCCAGGGGCGTAGCCGCGCCACGATCGTGGGGGCGCGTGCAGGCCTGCACCTGTATTGTGACGCACGCTCGTAACCACTCAATAACCCTCTCTCATCGATGTGGGCTTTTTTGTGGCTTCAAAGATGATCGATCACGATCGGTTCAACCGGTTCAGCGAGTTCAAACCCCAGGACACGCGCATAGAAATAGAGTTCGGCTTCCAGCGCGCGAATGATCGTCTCTGCCTTGCGGAAACCGTGTTGCTCCCCCTCGAACGCCAGATACGCGACCGGAATGCCTTTTGCGCGCAACGCCGCCGCCATACGCTCGGACTGGTCCGGCGGCACCACTTTGTCTTCCAGTCCCTGGAGGAAAATGACCGGGCAGTTGAGTCGTTCGATGTGATAGATCGGCGAACGCTCGTGATAGATATCGGTGCGCTCAGGGTACGGTCCAACCAGCCGATCGAGATAGCGCGACTCGAATTTGTGGGTATCGCGCGCCAGCGCTTCCAGGTCACTGACGCCATAGTAGCTGGCGCCGACCTTGAACACATTGCGGAAGGTGAGTGCTGCCAGGGTCGTATACCCGCCAGCGCTGCCGCCGGCAATGATCAGGCGCGCCGGATCAGCCAGCCCCTGCGCTGCCAGGTATGTCGCCGCATTGCAGCAATCATCGACATCGACAATGCCCCAGCGACCATCGAGGCGCTGCCGGTAGGCGCGACCGAACCCGGTGCTGCCGCCGTAATTAACATCCATTACCGCAATGCCGCGACTCGTCCAAAACTGAATGCCCAGATCAAACGATGCCGATGTGGCGCTGGTGGGACCGCCATGACTCAGGACGAGCAATGGCGGCTTTTCGCCTTCTGGTGCGCGAAAGTCACGGTTGTGCGGCGGATAGTAGAAACCGAACGCGGTCATGCCGCCTTCGGTCGGAAATTCGATGACACGCGGCGTCGAGATGTACCCGGGATCGATCTGCACGTCCATTGAGCGGCGAATGGTGGTCAGGGCGCCATCTGAGAGATTGAACATCACCAGTGCAGCGGGTGTTGCGGGTGATGCGCCGATGAACACGATCCGTCCGCCGGCAGCGCGCGGACCACTGAACCCGAAATCGCTGAACGGCACATCGAGCGGTGTCAGGGTTCTGGTTGACACGTCGAGAACTGCCATCTTCTCTTCGCCACGCTCGATATATGTGCATACCAGGCGGTCGGTCGACTCAACTGCATATGTGCGGGCATTAAACACCCACAGCGGCAGACCGAACTCGGCTTCCATCGGGCAGAGCGCATCGACGGTTCCATCGCACCAGCGGTAGAGGTTCCACCATCCGGTGCGTTCGGCAACGAAGTAGAGCGTGCCGTCAGGTCCCCATGCCGGCTGGAATGCTGCATCATTCGGACCGCCAGCGATCCGTTCCGCCGGTCCTGGCACGCCATCCTCGCGCACTGGCGCCACCCACAGTTCGGCAGCATCCCACGGCATGTTCGGATGGTTCCAGGAGAGCCAGGCAAGCCAGCGTCCATCTGGACTGAGGCGCGGGCTGGCATAGAAATCTGCGCCCGCAACGAGCACCTGCTGGTCAGTCGCGCCGTCGAGCGGAATGGCGACCACGGCATTCACCGCTTCACCGCCGCCGGTGTGGTCTTCGCGCACACCGATCAACCGGTTATGCTGGTGATCGACGATGAAGTCGGCATACCGCAGCGGGGCATCAGGCGTGATCGGTTCCGGCGCCGTGCCGGGGCGCTGGCGGTAGATGCGCTGATCGGCAAAGTTGCAGAAGTAGACAGTACCTCCGTCAACCGTGTACGGTGCTCCTCCGTATTCGTGGACGCGAGTACGGACATTGAAGCCAGGTGGCGTAACATCAGCAATTGCGCCGTCGGCAGAGCGGCGCACCACCACCACACGCCCACCTTCAGCGGGTCGTCCTTCGAGCCAGTAGATATCGTCGCCATCGAGCGCACTATCGCTCAGCGAAACCCCTGATGCTGCGACCAGCGCGGCAGTGATCGGTGAGCGCCATGAACCGTATGGCGCGATCTGGGGATGTGTCATAGTGTGTTCCTTATCTCTCGTGACAATAGTTGCCTGTGCGCAGGCAGCTCGTCCGCATCCGTGTCTCTAAGAGCCTGTCCAGTAACGCAGGATGCCGAAAAACCGCATCCTAAGCAGCGCGTATCGAAGGGGCGGTTTTTCCGGATAGGCTCCAAGTGGGCACGATGCCCTCACCCCGTTCTTCCAGCAGACAATCCATTCTCGCCTGCACCGGCGACTTTTGCCTGGTTGGAGCACGGCGCGCCGCGCCCCAACACCGCCGTGCCCCGACGAGGTTCTCCCCCGGCAAGCGGCGAGAACCAACAGGCGAGAGGTGATCGGGTGCGACTTTATCGACTATCGGCTATTCTGAAACCCTCGCCTGCGGGATGTCTGTCGAGCGTCAGCACTTACTCATTGACACTCGTATGACGCAGACGGTACAGAATTTCCCCGGCTTTGGGGACGACGAGCACACCTTCCGACTCGCGGCCTGCCCAGGCTGCCACATCGATCGTCGCCGGGTCGCGGTAGCCGATATGATGCGCAGCGCAGCGTTCCGGCGAAATGCCTGTCGCCAGCGTCACTCGAATACGCCGCTGTTCGCCATCGACCGGATCATAGGTTCCCACACCGGCAAGGTGCGTGCTGTGTGCAAGCACACCCCAGGGGTAGTGACAGAACCGGTCCCACTGTTTGACGAAATAATCACGCACATGATACCCGATGGCAGCCAGCATTGCACCGTGGGTAACGCTGAATTCGGTAATGTGCGGCGCATAGATGATCACCTCGCCACCGTCTTCCACAATCGGCTCGACTTTGTACATGCCCTTGGCAGCCGTCCACATATCCTGGTACATTCCGGGAACAATCGACAGCACCTGTCGGAACGGATGCTCGATATAACGGATGTGCACCTGCGCCGAAAGGTGCGCCGCCGCCTGCCATGCCTCTTCCGGCGCGCCGATGAACAGCCCGCAGAGACGTCCGTGGTCTGGTGCAACGACCGCTGCCACACACTGTTTGGGTGTCGGCACGAGCGCTGCTGCGCGGTCGATCAGATGGCGCACTGGGGTGACGCCGGGCCTGCCGATGATGGCATAACTGGTGAGCAGAGCGCCAAGCCAGTGCGAGACATCGATCACCTCTCGACCGCTGATGCCGGGAAACAGGTATTTATTGCCGCCGGAGAACCCGACAACCTCGTGTGGGAAGACCGGTCCGCAGATCAGCAGAAGGTCGTACTCCAGCGCCTTGCGGTTGATACGCACCGTGACCGACGTGGACAGCAAGCCGCTGCTCAACGATTCGATCTCTGCGGCTGTAATCTCGCCGACCGACACAAAGGCGGCGGGATCGTCCCACTGATGGTTGAACACCCGCATTTCACGGAACCGTGTCGTCCATTCCTCGGGATGTATCCCGAGATGACGTTCGATCTGTGCAGTGGTCATTGGCTGGTGGGTGCCGAGTGCGATCAGCACATCGAGCGCAGCGACACGCGACGCGAGTTCGGCATGAATGCAGCGAAAGAGAAGCGGCAGCGGCACGGTGCGAGTGCCATCCGGCACAATGAGCAGCACCCGCCGACCATCGACATCGAGCGATGCCATACCCGCACGGATGGTAGCCGTAACCTCGTCGTCATCGAGCCATTGTGAGGAGGAACATGCCTGAGCAACCATTCGCAATCCAGAATCTCCAATCTAAAACGATATGACGCCGCGCATCGCGCAAGGATGCTATAATCTAAGGTATGTCGATACGCACACGTCTGACAATTTCATACGTTGGTTTTTTTGCGATCGCCTTGCTGGCGCTGCATGTTGGATTGTACCTCATTGTACGCAGTGTTCTGTTGAACAGCGTCGATAACGAATTGCGTCTGGGGGTCGAGGTATTGCGCCGCAGTTTCGCCGAGAGCAACCAGACACCTTACGGATTCTTTCGTGACGATCAACTGCGAGCCATTCTTCTGCGCCAGCCGCCGGTGCGTGATTTCGAGGCGACCAGTCTGTATGTTCAATTCTTCGACGCCGACGGTGATCTGGTCGGGCGCTCGCCAAACATTGGCGACGGCGATCTTGCGGCGGCACTGGCGCTCGATGAACAGCGTTTCGCGCAGGCGCTCGATGGTGCTGAACAAATCACCACAATCGAACGCGGCAACATCCGGGTGCGCGAGTTCGTTGCGCCGCTCCGGTTCCTCAACCCGGTCACCCGACGCGAAGAGGTCGTCGGGGTGCTGCAGGTCGCGCGGTCGATGGCAGAAACCCAATATGCTCTGCAACTCCTCTTTTACGCACTGACGGTTGGCGGCGTGGTGGTGCTGCTGGCGGCAGCGCGCGGCGGCGCGTGGCTGACGCGCGCGGCATTCCGTCCCATCGACGAAATCACGCACACGGCGCAGAGTATTGTACGCGCCGAAGACCTGAGCCGCCGCATCCCGGTTCCGTCGGCTGCCGATGAACTGCAGCGCCTGACGGTGACGGTCAACGATCTGCTGGCGCGGCTGGAGGAATTGTTTAATCACCAGCGCCGCTTCATTGCCGATGTGTCACACGAACTGCGGACGCCACTGACAGCCATGCAGGGCAACCTCGAGGTGCTGGCGCGCGGTGCAGCGCGTGACCCGCAATTGCTGAACGAGTCGCTCGATGATATGCGGCGCGAAGTTGCGCGCCTGATCCGGATGGTCAACGATCTGCTCCTGCTGGCGCGCAGCGACGCTGGCTTCCAGATTCGGCGCGAACCGGTGGAACTCGATACCCTCCTGCTCGAAACACACCGCGAACTGCGTCCTCTGGCGGGACAGGTGCAATTGCGCATTGGCGAGGAAGATCAGGTGGTGGTGCTGGGTGACCGTGACCGGATCAAGCAGGCGCTGCTGAATCTCGGCGTCAATGCAATTCAGCACACTCCCCCAGGCGGCATGGTCACGCTCAGTCTTGCCGTCTGCAATGGATTTGCGGCGCTCAGCGTCGCCGATACCGGCTACGGCATCGCACCGCACGACCTGCCGCACATTTTCGAGCGCTTCTACCGCGCAGATCGGGCGCGCTGTCACAATGGCGTCGGTGCAGGGTTGGGACTGTCGATCGTGCGCTCAGTAGTCGAGGCGCACGGCGGACAGGTACTGGTGACCAGCGAACTGAATAAAGGAAGCGTGTTTACCATGTTGCTGCCACTCGCGCCTCAACCAGACAACCGGGAGACTCCTGAGACGGATCCCGCGTCAGATCACGTTCCTCAACCTGCATCCATCCAGTCAGACACCCACCGCTGAAGCGGGTGGGTTTGTGCTCGTTCCTCCACCACCCCCCATATCCCCCCCACGCCGTGGGGGGGTGAGGATATGGCGGCGCAGCACCATAGGCCGTCTGACGTGCGGCCCGCACGGCGATAGTCACGGCAGCGTTCGTGTCGGCCTGCCTGCCGGCAGACAGGCGGCAGCGGTATGGCCGCACCGGAGACACCTGAAATGGGCTTGATCGACCCGGTTGCCTTTCGCGCAGTGCCCACATACGGCACAGGTGCGGCTCGTGTTCCGCGGATCGACCAGGATCACGCGCACGCCGGCCTGGGCCGCCTTGTACGCGATACAGCTCCGAAGTTGGCGAAACGCCCAAGTGTGGCGCGCACGACGCTGCGCCCGTCGAACCGTCCCTCGCTCGCGGATCCCGGTCAGATCCTCCAGCGCGAGTGCCTTACGGGCCGCGCGCGCCTTGGCAACCAGTTTCTTGCTGATGCAGTGGTTGACATCCCGCTGGAACCGCGCCTCACGACGGGCGTTTTTCCTGAGCCGCCAGCGGGCGCGACGGGTGTTCGCTTTCTGGAGTCGCTGGCGGTGCTGAAAACGGCGCTCGCGCACCTGTCGTACCTGCGCGCCGCTATAGGTGGCGCCGTCGGAGTCGGTCGCCAGATTGACCATGCCCAGATCAACGCCCAGGACGCCGGTCGGTTCGTCCGGGGCGGGATCGGCCTTCGTCTGCGTGATGTGCAGGGAGAACGCGCCGTCGCGCTGCCCCCCCCCGCCCCCCCCCACTCCGTGGGGGGGGGGACTGGGGGGGCGCCCCGCCGATCGTCCAACTCGTGTCGTACAGACGGCGGCGCTGGAACTCGCCCAGCACCAATTGCCCGATCACCCGTCCCGTGAGGGTGTTCAGGCTCACCCGATCCAGGCTCATCAGACGATAGGTGCGCGCATCGTAGCGGATCGAACCGTCCGGCCTGAAGGTGGGGCAGGTCGCGGACCCGTTCGCCCGCGCCGCCCGCACCGCCTCGGCCGCCTTGTCCCTGGCGCAACAGGCCAGTTGCGCGCACCCCCCCTCAATCCCCCCCGCAGAGCGGGGGGGATTGAGGGGGGGGTGGGTCCGTAGACGAGGCGGTGCAGTTTGTTCTTGTTCGTGATGCGCTGCTCCCACGCGACCGAGGCGCAGGAGGTTGCCGCCGCGTTGAACGCTTCCGCCGTGGCGCGAATGGCGGCGATCGCAGCAGCGTCAAGCGACAGCTTGCAGCAGACGGTTCGGGTGGAGAACGTCTGGGTCATGCAACAAGCATACCACGTATCGAACGTTCGTGCAACTCTGGGCTCAAGCCGCTCAAGCGGGGCGCTCCTCCCGGCGCTCAAGCTGCCGGGTTTCCGCGCCTAAAGGCAAGATGTCTATGACTATGGACATGGTCTTTGTCTTTGCAGTGCTGACCGTGACGGTCATCCTGTTCGCCAGCGACCGGCTCCGTCTTGATGTGATTGCGTTGCTGGCGTTGCTTGCGCTTTTGCTGAGCGATGTTCTTACCCCAGCCGAGGCGCTTGCCGGATTTTCAGACCCGATTGTGCTGATCATCGCCGGGTTGTTCATCAAAACAGGCGGCATGCGTCTGATTGCCAGCGGTCTGACCGCAACGCTTGGCGCGTTGGGACCTTTCGCGCTCATGGCGGGGTTGTTCGTACTGACGGCGCTGTTCAGCCAGTTTATTTCGAACACCGCCACCACGGTGCTCATGGCGCCAATCGCCCTGCAGGCGGCAACGGCGCTGAGCGTGTCGCCGTACCCGCTGCTGATGATGGTTGCGATTGCGGCATCGACCGCCTTCGCTACGCCGATTGCATCACCGGTCAACACCCTGGTGCTCGGTCCGGGGGATTACCGGTTCACCGATTTTGTCAGAGTGGGGACGCCGCTGCTCTTTCTGGTGCTGCTGGCATCGTTGCTGGTCGTGCCGGTGGTGTTTCCATTGCAATAGCCGATAGGGCGATAGGCGATATAATAGCCGATAGATTTCAATAGCCGACAGGCGAGAACTGATGGGTAATCGCTGATCGCGTGCGACTTTGTCGAATATCGGCTATGAAAGAAAGGCCGCCCGGCTCAGCGCACCACCAGCGGGAGGAAGATGCGATGGTGTATGACCGTCGCATCGAACGTCGCCGTCACCGCGCGCGCCTGGGTCATTGTCACCGTACAGACCGGGTTCGCGCCCGTGCACGCGCCGCTCCAGCCCGCGAACGTG
>FWPU01001676.1_pt1 | contig 65275 bp, 64 predicted proteins | sample 2228361 | NCBI WGS metagenome assembly FWPU01 (sample SAMEA103939777, study PRJEB20133) | metagenome
ATGCCGCACGTCCGGATCTGTGGAGGGGGTGATCAGCGATGGTCATTCCTACTCCGACGTGATGGCCGGCGCGGAATGTACACTTCCGGGTGCTCCTGCCAAGGCCGAGCACCGGCTCGCCCGCCCGGTTGCGCCACAACCCCGCTCGGGCGAAATGCTCCGCCGCTCCGGTAGCGTTCAGTAGAGTCTGCGTGCTAGTCACGCGCCCGCTTCCATGCCGGCCGAGAACGCGCACATCCGGAACTTCTGCATCATCGCTCACATCGATCACGGGAAGTCGACGCTCTCAGACCGACTGCTCGAGAAGACGGGCACGGTGACGCAGCGCGAGGCCCGCGACCAGTTCCTCGACAACATGGAGCTCGAGCGCGAGCGTGGCATCACCATCAAGGCGCAGACGGTCCGGATGAGCTACCGCTCGAAGGACGGCAAGCACTACGTCCTCAACCTCATCGACACGCCGGGACACGTCGACTTCGCGTACGAAGTCAGCCGCTCGATCGCGGCGTGCGAAGGCGCGGTGCTCGTCGTCGACGCGAGCCAGGGCGTCGAGGCGCAGACGCTCGCAAACGTGTACATGGCCCTCGAGCACGGGCTCGAGATCGTCCCGGTCATCAACAAGATCGACCTCCCGTCCGCCGACGTCGCGCGCACCCGCGCCGAAATCGAAGACGTCATCGGCCTGGACGCGTCGGAGGCGGTGCCGGTCTCGGCGAAGGAGGGCATCGGCATCGACGATCTGCTCGAGGCGATCGTCCACCGCATGCCGCCGCCGAAGGGCGACCCGGCCGCGCCGCTGAAGGCGCTCGTCTTCGACAGCTGGTACGACAACTACCGCGGCGTGGTGATGCTGGTGCGCGTGCTCGAGGGCACGCTCGCGGTGAAGCAGAAGATTCAGCTCTGGAGCAACAAGAAGAGGTTCGAGGTCCAGGAGCTCGGCGTCTTCAGCCCCTACTCGAAGCCGGTGAATCAGCTCATCGCCGGCGAGGTGGGCGTGCTCGTCGCCAACGTCAAGGAGCTCGCCGACGCCAAGGTGGGCGACACCGTCACCGACGCCGAGCGCCCGACCGACGCGCCATTCCCCGGCTTCAAGGAAGTGAAGCCGATGGTCTTCTCGGGCGTCTTCCCGATCGACTCGGCCGACTACGAGAACCTGCGCGACGCGCTCATCAAGCTCTCTCTCAACGACTCGGCGTTCACCTACGAGCCCGAGACGTCGACCGCGCTGGGCTTCGGGTTCCGCTGCGGCTATCTGGGCCTGCTCCACATGGAGATCGTCCAGGAGCGGCTCGAGCGCGAGTACAACCTCTCGCTCATCACCACCGCGCCGTCGGTGGTCTACAAGGTGGTCACCCAGCAGGGCGAGACGCTCTTCATCGACAACCCGGCGAAGCTGCCTCCCACGCAACAGATCGAGCACCTCGAAGAGCCGATGCTCACCTGCCACATCCACGTGCCGAACGAGCATCTGGGCGGCATCCTCAAGCTCTGCCAGGACCGGCGCGGCATTCAGCGCGACATCAAGTATCTGGGCAGCTCGGGCAAGCGGGTGCAGGTGACGTACGAGATGCCGCTGGCCGAGGTGGTGTTCGACTTCTTCGACAAGCTGAAGTCGGTGAGCCGGGGCTACGCCTCGCTCGACTACGAGTTCGCCGGCTACACCACCGCCGACCTGGTGAAGCTCGACATCCTGGTGAACGGCGAGCCGGTGGACGCGCTGTCGATCATCGTCCACCGCGAGCGCGCGTATCAGCGCGGCCGCGAGGTGTGCCAGAAGCTCAAGGAGGTCATCCCGCGGCAGATGTTCGAGGTGGCCATCCAGGCGGCCATCGGCTCGCGATACATCGCGCGCGAGAGCATCTCGGCGATGCGCAAGAACGTGCTCGCCAAGTGCTACGGCGGCGACATCACCCGAAAGCGCAAGCTCCTCGAGAAGCAGAAGGAAGGCAAGAAGCGCATGAAGCAGGTGGGGTCGGTGGAGATCCCCCAGGAGGCCTTCCTCGCGGTGCTGAAGACGGAGGGCTGAGTGTCGGCGAGCGGTGAGCTGCCGGACGTCGCGGCATCGAAGGCCCCGCCCCGGCGCTTCAGCGAGGAGGTCCGCTCGAGGCTGTCGGAGAAGCAGCTTTCGCGGCAGCGCGCGTTGAAATGGCTCGACCGGTTCACCAGCCTGTGGGCGCCGCCGTTGCTCTTCGCCCTGGCCTTCGCCGCCTATCTGGTGGTGGTCGAGCTGTGGCCGTGCAGCCACCTCTGGCTGCGGCCGATGCTCGAGGGGTTCGGCCTGGCGATGATCGCCGGCTTCTTCGGGCTCATCGGCCTCAGGCTGCTCTACCGGCCGTTCGCCCGGAAGCGGAGGCTGCGCCACCACGCAAGCGAGCTGCTCGAGGAGGTGCGCGGCATCGGCGACCGGCGCTTCGACCAGGTGCCGGCGGTGGTGCAGGACGAGCTGGTGCAGGGCAGCTGGGAGCTCGAGTCGGCCATCGCCTGCGACGACGAGGCGCAGCTCGACGAGAAGCTGGGCCGGCTGAACAAGCTCACCGAGACGCACCTTCAGGCCTGGCGGCGCAGCTTCTCGCTGGACTTCGCCTCGGGCTTCGTCAAGGCGCTGGTGGTGGCGCTCCTGGTGCGGGCCATCGTCATCGAGCCGTACAAGATTCCCTCGTCGTCGATGGTGCCGACCCTCGAGGTGGGCGACCAGATCTTCGTCAACAAGTTCATCTACGGCGTGCGCGTGCCGTTCCTCAACGTGGTGCCGTTCGTCATCGTGCGGCCGCCCGCGCGCGGGGACGTCATCGTCTTCAACAACCCGGTGCGGCCCGAGCTGGACTTCGTCAAGCGCGTCATGGGCGTGCCCGGCGACCGCATCGAGATCGTCGACAAGGTGGTCTACGTCAACGGCGTGAGGCAGTCGCAGGTGGTGGTCGAGCCCGAGCACCGGTACATGGACCGGGTCGGCGGCCGGTGGGTGACGCGCGAGGCGACGCTCTTCGTCGAGCGGCTCGGCGACCGGCCGCACCGGGCGATGCGGGAGGTGGGAGACCCGCACGAGGAGGACCCGGCCCGCGTCGGCCCGTTCGAGGTGCCGCCCGGCCACGTCTTCGTCCTCGGCGACAACCGCGACAACAGCGACGACAGCCGCTTCGGGCTGGGCGACCGGAGCCGCGGGGTGGTCTACGTCCCCTACGAGCGCATCAAGGGCAAGGCGATGGTGATCTGGCTCTCGCTCTCGCACGGCGGCCTGTTGTCCGGTTGGTTCGGCGGCACCGGGCTGCGCACCGACCGGCTGTTTCTGCCCGTCGATGCCTGCGAAGAGGTGCCGTGACGGGCGACGGTCCCTGGCCGCTGCTCGATTGCCGCTCATCCTTCACCGCGTGACCGTCCGTCCCGAGGACCTGGCCCGCACGTTGATCCAGCGCCGGCGGCGCCAGCGCGAGGCGTACGCCCGGAAGGCCGAGGTGCTGCGCGCCAACGCCGATCGCCTCCTCGGGCCCGTTCCCCGGCTGGATGCCTCGCTGGGCCGCTTCGACGCCTTCCTCCAGCAGGCGCTCGATGCGCTCGGCAAGAGCTGATTCGGCGCGGGGCCTTGTCTTCCCCACCGCCCCCTGGTATCGCACCCGGCCCGTGACGCCCGCCGGCAAAGTCAACCTCATCGGCCTCGTGCTGATCGCGGCTGTCGTCGCCGGCCTCTACTGGGTGTTCATCTTCGCCCCGCTGTACGTCGACAACTTCGCGGTGAAGGAGGCGGTCGACGCCATGTACCACCAGTCGGGCAGGTGGCCGGACGAGCGGCTCGTCTCCGAGCTCGTGTCGCGGCTCAACGCCCCGAACGTCGGCACCCACAAGGAGGACGACGGCTTCGGCAACGTCCGCGAGGTGGGCGGCCTGGGCATCAAGGAAGAGCAGGTCATCGTCTTCCGCGACACTGCGCGCAACACCATCTCGGTGCAGGTCGACTACTGGCGCGAAGTGCAGCTCAAGCCCACGAGCAAGATCCGCACGGTGCGCTTCGTGGTGAAGAAGGAAGGGCCGATTCCCCCGCCGTGAAGCGCCGCCGCCACCTCTTGGGCATCGAAGGGATGGGTCGCTCGGACCTCGAGGCGATTCTCTCCCGCGCGCGGCAGCTCAAGCGCGACCTCGCCGCGGGGAAGCTCGAGCGCTCGCTGGCCGGAAAGGTCGTCGCCAACCTGTTCTTCGAGGACTCGACCCGCACCCGTTCGTCGTTCGAGATCGCCGCCAAGCACCTCGGCGCCGAGGTGCTCAACTGGACGACGAAGGGCTCGTCGGTCTCCAAGGGCGAGACGCTGCTCGACACGGTGCGGAACATCGACGCGATGGGCGTCTTCGCCCTCGTCATCCGCCACTCGTCGTCGGGAGCGCCCGAGCTGGTGTCACGCCACGTCGAGGCCGCGGTGGTGAACGCCGGCGACGGCACGCACGAGCACCCCTCGCAGGCGCTGCTCGACGCGATGACCCTCACCGAGCATCTGGGAGCGCTCGACGGCAGGCGGGTGGCCATCGTCGGAGACATTCTCCACAGCCGGGTGGCGCGCTCGAACGTGCTGTGCCTCACCGCCCTGGGCGCTCAGGTGGTGCTGTGCGGCCCGCCGACCCTGATGCCAAAGGGCGCGGAGGCGCTGGGGGCGCAGGTGACGTACGAGCTGGAGGCGGCGCTCGAGGGGGCGGACGCGGTGATGATGCTGAGGGTGCAGCTCGAACGCATGGCCGACGCCTACCTGCCGAGCGCCCGGGAATTCTCCAAGCACTGGGGGCTGACCGCGGCCAGATCGGCGCGCCTGCGCGACCGAGCGCTGGTGCTGCACCCCGGGCCGATCAACCGGGGCGTCGAGCTGGCCTCCGAGGTCGCCGACGGCCCGCGGAGCGTCATTCTCGAGCAGGTCGAGAACGGCGTGGCGGTGCGCATGGCCATTCTGGAGGCGCTGTCGTGACCGCGGCGGGCTCGGTGCTGCTCAAGGGCGGCCGGCTGGTGGACCCGGCCAACCGCGTCGATGCGGTGAAGGACGTGCTGCTCGAGGGCGGCAAGGTGGCGCAGATCGGCGATCGCCTGGCCGCCGTTGCCGACACGGTGCTCGACGTCTCGGGCAAGTGGGTGCTGCCGGGCTTCATCGACCTGCACGTGCACCTGCGCGAGCCGGGCGAGGAGGGGAAGGAGACGGTGCTGACCGGCTGCCGGGCGGCGGTGGCGGGCGGCTTCACTTCCGTGGTGGCGATGCCCAACACGAAGCCGGTGAACGACTCGCCGCTGGTGACGCGCTTCGTCCTGGATCGGGCGAAGGACGCCAATCTCTGCCGCGTCTACCCGGCCGGGGCCATCACCAAGGGGCTCGAGGGCAAGGAGTTGACCGAGTTCGGCGAGCTGGTGGCGGCGGGCTGCGTGTGCGTCACCGACGACGGCAAGCCGGTGATGAACGCCGGGCTGATGCGGCGGGCGCTGCAATACGCGAAGGCCTTCCGCATACCCATCATGGTGCACGAGGAGGATCTCACGCTGTCCGGCAAGGGAGCCGCCACCGAGGGGCCGCGCGGGACGCGCATGGGGCTTCTGCCGATTCCGCCCTCGGCCGAGGTGACGATGGTGGCGCGCGATTTGGTCCTGGCCGAGGAGATGGAGGCCCACGTGCACATCGCCCACGTCTCGTGCGCATCGAGCGTGCGGCTCATTCGCGAGGCGAAGCGGCGCGGAGTGAAGGTGACGGCCGAGGCCACGCCGCACCACTTCACCCTGACCGACGCGGCGATCGAGGGCTACGACACCCACGCCAAGATGAACCCGCCGCTCAGGCTCGAGGCCGACGTGCGCGAGGTGCGGGCCGGGCTGGCCGACGGCACCATCGACGCCATCGCGACGGACCACGCTCCGCACGGCGTGCTGGACAAGGAGTGCGAGTTCGACCGCGCCGCCAACGGCGTCGTGGGGCTCGAGACCGCGCTGCCGCTGACGCTCGAGCTGGTGAAGAAGGGCGAGCTGAGCCTCGAGCGGGCGGTGACGCTCATGACGGCGGGCCCGGCGAAGGCGTTCGGCCTGCCCGGCGGCCACCTCGGTGTGGGAGCGCCCGCCGACGTGACGGTGGTCGACCCCGACGCGGAGTGGACCATCGATGCCCGGAAGTTCCATTCCAAAGGCCGCAACACCCCCTTCCACGGCCGGCCGGCGAAGGGGATGGTGGTGCACACGGTGGTGGGCGGCCGCGTGGTGTTCCAGGACGGAGCGTTGCGATGAAGAAGGCGCTGCTCGCGCTCGCTGACGGGACGGTGTTCGAGGGCCGGGCGTTCGGCGCCACGGGCGAGGCCGTCGGCGAGGTCGTGTTCAACACGTCGATGTTCGGCTACCAGGAGATCCTGACCGACCCCTCGTACGTCGGGCAGATCGTCACCATGGCCTACCCCGAGATGGGGAACGTGGGCGCCAATGCCGACGATCAGGAGTCGACGCGGCCGCACGCGGTGGGCATGGTGGTGCGGGAGCTGAACGTCCCGTCGAGCTGGCGGGCCCAGGAGACGCTCGAGCAGTACCTCCAGCGGCACGGCGTGGCCGGCATCGAGGGCGTGGACACCCGGAAGCTGGTGCGGCACCTGCGCACGCACGGCTCGCAGATGGGCGTCATCTCGTCCGACGGCACCAGCGCCAGGGCCCTGGTCGAGAAGGCGAGGGCCTCGCACGGCATGGAGGGGCTGGATCTGGCGACGCCCATCTCCACGCCGACGCCGTACGTGTGGACGCAGCCCACGCCCGATCCGCTGAAGGCGGGCGGGCAGACGGGCGCGCCGAAGCTCGAGCTCGAGGTCGTCGCCTACGACTACGGGTTGAAGCGCTCGATGCTGCAGTTCCTCGTCGACGTCGGCTGCCGCGTGACGGTGGTGCCGGCGAATTTCCCGGCGGCGGAGGTGCTGACGAAGAAGCCGCACGGAGTGTTCCTCACCAACGGCCCGGGCGATCCGGCGGCGGTGAAGGGCGCCGACAAGACGGTGCAGGCGCTGCTCGGGAAGGTGCCCATCTTCGGCATCTGCCTGGGGCACCAGATTCTCGCGCTCGCGCTGGGCGGCAAGACGTACAAGATGAAGTTCGGCCACCGGGGAGCGAACCAGCCGGTGAAGGATCTGGCGACGGGCAAGGTGGAAATCACCTCGCAGAACCACGGCTTCGCCGTGGACGAGTCGTCGCTTCAGGGCAAGGCGGTGGTGACCCACCTCAACCTGAACGACCGGACGGTCGAGGGGCTGGCGGCGATGGACGCGAAGGCCTTCAGCGTGCAGTACCACCCCGAGTCGTCGCCCGGGCCGCACGACGCGCGCTACCTGTTCGCACGGTTCGCCCGGCTGATGAAGGACCCGGCCCGGGCGGCGGCCGAGCTGTCTCCCTCTGGCCGGTGACGGCCCCGACGGACCGCTGCGGTCCGGCCCGGTCTTCGAAGTAGAGTCGCGCGCGAATGCACCAGGAAGGGTTCGCCTACCAGCCATATCTCGACGAGCTCACCGCGTGGGCGAGCTCCGACGAGCGCAAGGGAGAGCTCCTCGAGGCAAAGGCCGAGTACTTCGAGCTGACCGGCGAGGTGTTCGAGGACGACAAGCAGTTCGAGATGCGGATGGCGTCGTTCCTCGAGTACTACCTGTTCGACCGCAAGTCGCCGCAGACGGCGCGCACTCCGGCGGAGACGTTCTACGAAGAGGCGATTCGAGCCGGCCCTCCCGAGCGCGCGGCGGCGTTCCGCGCGTTCACCGAGACGGTGCACGGGTTGTTCGAGGTGCGGAAGCTGGGCAAGGGGCTGGTGCGGATACGCGAGCTCTTCTCGGGCAAGGACCACGACGTCACCGAGCGCCGCCAGCTCGCCGGGCTGGAGAAGGGCGACATCCTCGAGGCGCGGCTGATTCCGTTCGACGGCCTCTTGCTCTTCTCGTCGGCGTTCTGCTGTCACCCCAAGGCGGCCTTCAAGGCGATCCAGAAAGAGGTGAAGCGGCGCAAGAAGAAGGAGCCGCAGCGCAACCCCAAGGAGCTGGTCTGGGAGTGCGCGAAGATGTCGCTGAAGGCCGATCGGTACCGGCAGATCGCGGTCGAGAAGATCTACGATTTCGAGAACCGGACCATCTAGAGGGCGAAAGGCCTCGATCGCTGCTCGAGGCTCAGCAGCGATCGATCCTGGAGCGGATTCCGCGCGAGCCGCTCTCCAAGGTCGACGACTCGCCCTCGATGGGGTGGCTGCCGCTGTCCGAGAACGCCCTGATGATCCGCGCGGCATACGCGGCGCTGAACGAGCAGGCCTTCGGAGAGCTGATGCGCAAGGCGTCGCTGAACACGGTCGAGCACCCGCTCTTTCGCGGAGCGCTCAACTTCGTCCTCCGAGCCGTGGGCGTGAAGCCGAAGACCCTGGTCAAGGCCATACCCGCCGGCTGGCCGCTGACGTGGAAGGATTGCGGCCCGCTCTCGTTCGTGAACGCTCAGGCCGACGTCGAATGTGCGATCGACGTCGCGAAGCGATCGGTCGTCTTCACCGTGTCCTGGTAGGGCCGGGGGAGGGCCCTATTTCTTCTTCTTGTCCTTCTGGAACGGCTTGAGCTCCTTCTCGTACTCCTCGAGATCGCCGGTCTCGCGGAAGTCGGCGATGGCGATGTAGTGCTCGACGGAGCAGGTTCGGCAGCCCTTGCCCATCAGCCGGTCGTGCGGCTTGTCGCAGCGGTAGACCTCGTGCTCGAGGTGCGGACCCAAAGCTTGCGCGTATTCCTTCGCGGTCTTGACGATGACGGAGGTCGGCATGCGCGCGGCAAATTACCCGCTGGGGCACCGTGGCTCAACGCCCCAGGTCCATCGCGATGCCGATGGCGATCGACCCCGCGGCGAGGGCCACCGATGGCCCTGAAGCAGCCAGCGCTCCGGCCGCGGCCTTGCCGGTCGTCGTGCGGTGCAGCGCCCGGTAGGTGAAGACCTTCAGCGCAGACGCCGGCCGGTGCCGCGAAGAGCACCGACGAGCCGACGCTCGCGTGCTGCGGCGCGGCGGCCAGATGCCGGCTGGGAGCGGTCATCATCAGCCAGCACGTCTTGAAGAAGGCCCTGGCGGTGCCGAGCCGGGCCCGCTCGTCCCACGGCAGCGGCCGGTTGGGGTTTAGGTCGAAGCACGCCGAGCACATCGATTCGCCCCACAAAGCGATCGTCAGGCAGGCGTGGCAGGCGAACGTTCCGCAGCGGGGGCACGGCGCGGCCGCGAAAGCCTCGGGGTGCACGGCGCACCGCGCATCGCCCAGCGGAGCCACCTTGGTGCCACACGCGGCGCAGAAGGCGCTCCCTGGAGCGACGACCGAGCCGCAGGCGGTGCAGATCATTGCTCGTCCAACTTCTCGAGGAAGATGCGGAGCCGCTCGAGCGCGTCGTCGTCGAGCGCGGTGAACTGGAGCCCGGCGCCGCATCGCAAGACGGTCACGTTCTGCACCCGCGGGTGGCGCACCTCGCACTGGCTCGAGCCGAGGCGAACCACCGTCACGCTCACGCGCCAGACGTCACCTTCGGGTAGCGTCATCGCCAGGACGCCGGCGTCTCCGAACTGCAGATCGAGCGACGTCTCGACGAACGCGCCCGTCTCGGACAAGTCGAGGATGCGCACCGGAAAGGCGCCCGACGCGAGCTCGAGCGTGGCCTCGAGGGCGCAGCGGTAGCGCGTGGGCCGGTCCAGCGACATGCGTCACACCCGGTGGATGGTCATCAGGTTCGTCCGCCCGGGCTGGTTCAGCGGCACGCCGGCGACGATGACGATGGGGCTCGCCCGGAGCGGCCAGCCGTTCGGCCCGGCAGATGCCGCGCACCTGCCGCACCATGGCGTCGGTCGAGTGGCAGCGGGCCACCTTGCGGCCCCGGACGCCCCAGTACAGGGACACGCGCCGCACCACCTCGTCGTTGGGCGTCAGCGCCAGCACCCTGGCCTCGGGCCGGAACTCGCTCACCAGCCGGGCGGTGTGGCCGCTCTCGGTGTAGGCCACGATGAGGCGGATGCCGAGCCGCTCGCTGGCCGCGACCGCCGCCGCCGCCGCACCGGCCGAGACGTCTTCGGTGCGCTCGAACGGTTCCTCGCGCTCGAGCCGGCGCTCCTCGGCCGTCTCGACGATGCGGGCCATCGTCTTCACCGCCAGCACCGGGTGCTTGCCCACCGCGGTCTCGCCCGAGAGCATCACCGCGTCGGCCCCGTCGAAGATGGCGTTCGCCACGTCCGACACCTCGGCCCGCGTCGGGCGCGCGTTGTGGATCATGCTCTCGAGCATCTCGGTGGCGACGATCACCACGCCACCCATGCGGTTCACCGTGCGCACCATGTCCTTCTGCGTCAGCGGGAGCCGCTCGAGCGGCATCTCCACGCCCAGATCTCCGCGGGCGATCATCACCCCGTCGGCGGCGTCGGCGATCGACGAAAGCGCCTCGACGGCCTGGGGCTTCTCGATCTTCGCGATGAGGGGCGTGTTCAGCCGCCGCACGTGGGCGCGGGCCCTCCGCACGTCGTCGGCGCTGCGCACGAAAGACAGGGCCACGTAGTCGACGCCGATCTGTTGGCCGAAGGCGAGGTCCGCCTCGTCCTTCTCGGTGACGGTGGGCACGCTCATCGCCGCGCCGGGCAGGTTCAGCCCCTTGTGGTCCTCGAGCGGGCCGCCGATCAGCACGCGGCAGGTGACGTCCTGGCCCTTCACCTTGAGCACCTCGAGCCGCACGCGCCCGTCGTCGAGCAAGATGGGGTCGCCCTTCCGCACGTCTTTCGGCAGCGACTTCACCGGCGTGGGAATGACCGAGTCGTTGCCCATCACCGAGCGCGTGGTGACGGTCACCGTCTGGCCCTTCTTCACCACCGCCTGCCCACCGTCGAACCGGCCGAGGCGGATCTTCGGGCCCTGAATGTCCTGCAGCACCGCGACGTTCCGCCCGACGCGCGCGGCGATCTTCCGCACCCATTCGGCGCGCCGCGCGTGGTCCTCGTGCGAGCCGTGGGAGAAGTTCAGCCGCGCCACGTCCATGCCCGCGCGGATCATTCCCTCGATGACCTCGATCGAATCGGACGACGGCCCCAGCGTGCAGACGATCTTCGCCTTGCGCATCGCGGAGCATGCTAGCCGCCGCGACGCAAGTCGTCGTCGGTCGCATTCGGGGCGCGCTTTCTGGTGAGGCTTGACGGAGACTGTCGGCCGGAATACGAAAGCCTCGCTTTTGGCGGCGGCACCTTCGCGCGAGGAGCGCCCATGAAGCCGGAAGAGCAGGTCGGCTCTCAAATCAAGGCGGTGGCCGGGACAGCCGAGCCCGTTCGCGAGCAGGACAAGATCATGCTCGTGCTCTCCTACCTCGGCATTCTGGCGCTCATCCCGCTCTTGACCGTGAAGGATTCGCCCTACGTCCAGTGGCACGCCAAGAACGGGCTGGTGCTGGGCGTCGGCGGGAGCATCGCCCTGACGATTCTCTCCTTCATTCCGTACATCGGCTGGGTGATCGCCTGCGTCGGCTGGCCGGCCTTGCTGGTCGTCGACATCCTGGCCATCGTGAAGGCATTGAAGGGCGAGCGCTGGCGCATCCCGGGCGTGAGCGACATCGCCGAGAAGTTCTGAAGCAACCGCACGCTCGAAAGCCCGGCTTCCCTGGGAGGGGGGGCCGGGCTTTCGGCGTCTTCAGAGCTCGAACTTCTCGGCGGGCGGCTCGGGGGGCTCGACTTCGGGAGGCCCCGACCCGCCGATGCCCATCTGCTCGCGGAGCTCCTCGATCTCCTGCTGGGTGATGCCCACGCGCTCGACCAGGTCCCTGGTCGCGTAGATCTTCGCCCCGCTGGTCAGGGCCATGGCGATGCAGTCGGAAGGCCGCGCTTGAAGCGTCAGCTCACGCTTGCCCTGGCGCACGGTGACGGTGGAGCCGGCCTCCTCGTTCTGGATGGCGGCGATGGTCACCTCCGTCACCTTGCCGCCCATCTGGTCGACCATCGCGTCGAGGGTGTCTTCGACCATCGGGTGCGGCGCGGGGTGGTGCGCCAGCCGGAAGGCGATGGCCACGGCGGCGGGCTCGTCGACGAAGACGGGCAGGAGCGTGCCGTCGCCGGTCATCAGGATGACCGCGTGCGTCTGCACCTCTTCGATGGGGACGACGTCCTTGACCTCGACCTCGACCAGCTCGGTTTCGTTCGGGCGGTCGGCGATGGCGGGGACGGGCAGGCCGGTGACGGCGAGGAAGCCGAATGCGGCCGAGAGGAGGAACAACACCCACAGCGTCGACTTCGTTCGCCGGTTCACCAAAGAAAGCTACGCACCGGCAGACGAGCGTCGATGGGGGGACAGCCGAAGCGGAACGGCGTCTCGAGGGGCGGGCGGCTGACCGGGCGGCTACCGATCCTCCACGTCCTCGTCCTCGTACTCGTCCTCGTCTTCGTCCGCCTCGTCGTCCTCGTCGAAGTCGAGCTCGTCGGAGTCCTCGTCCTCCTCCTCTTCGTCCTCGCCGCCCTCGAGCTCTTCCTCGACGTCCTCGGTTTCGATCGCCATGGTGACGGTGAACTTCTTGGACAGGTTGGCGACCTGCGTGCGCAGCTCGGCGAGGGCGTTCACGAAGTCCTCGGTGATCGCCGCCGTCGCCTTGTTCCCGCAGTTGGGGCAGGCGAGCTTCTCGGTCCCGTCGATGAGGTCCTGCGCGTCGAGCTCGAAGCTGCCGTCGCACTTCTGGCAGGTGAAGTCCATCGTCATGGCGCGGCAATTAAACTCGGCCCATCCCCCTGTCAATCGTTCGAGCAAGGAGCCGGAAGGGGTGGACGCGCCGGCCGCTGTTCATCTTCAATCTCGCGCCACTCAGACCCCGCCGCGAGGAGGCGCCATGGAGATTCCGCGCACGATGCTGCACATGCTGCACGAGCAGGCCGCCCGGCGCGCCGACCGCCCGGCCCTGTGGACGAAGCGGGGTGGCTCGTACGTGCCGACCTCGTGGCGGGAATACGCGCGCAAGGTGCGGCAGCTTTCGCTGGGGCTGCACCGGCTCGGCTTCGGGCCGGGTGACGCGCTGACCATCATCGGCTTCAACCGCGAAGAGTGGCTTCTGGCCGACCTCGCCGCCATGGCCCTGGGCGGCGTGCCCGTCGGCATCTACACCACCTCGAGCCCCGAGCAGATTCGGTACATCGCGCACCACTGCGAGTCGCCCGTCCTCGTGGTCGAGAACGAGGGCTACCTCGAGCGGGTGATGTCCATTCGCCGCGAGCTGCCGAAGCTGCGCCACATTCTGGTGATGGATCCGCCGCCGTCGCTCCCCGACGGAGCGCTCAGCTTCCAGGCGGTGCTCACCTCGGGCGCCAGCGAGGACGACGGCATCTACTTCGAGCGGGTCAACGCCCTCGAGCCGGGCGGGCTGGCGACGCTCATCTACACCTCGGGCACCACCGGCAACCCCAAGGGCGTGATGCTCAGCCATCGGAACCTCACCTGGACGGCGGCCCAGCTCCTCGCCTCGGGCGACTACCACGACGACGAGTGCGTTCTCTCGTACCTGCCCCTCTCGCACGTCGCCGAGCAGCTCGCGTCCATTCACGTGCCCATCATGGCCGGCGCGCAGGTCTACTTCGCCGAGAGCTTCGAGAAGGTGCCGCAGAACCTGAAGGAGGTGCGGCCCACCGTCTTCTTCGGCGTGCCCCGCGTCTGGGAGAAGCTCAAGGCCAGGGCCGAAGAAGGCATGCGCACCCTTCCGCCGCACCGGCGGAAGATTCTCGCCTGGGCCCGCAAGGTTGGCTTCGAGCGCAACTCGCTGGACCTGGCCGGCCAGTGGGTGCCGGTGCCGCTCGAGCTGAAGTACCGGCTGGCGAAACGGCTGGTGTTCGACAAGCTGAAAGCGCGCATCGGCTTCGACCGCGCGCACATCTTCGCCATCTCGGCCGCTCCCATCGGCAAAGACGTGCTCGACTTCTTCTGCTCGCTCGACATCGTCATCCGCGAGCTCTACGGCCAGTCGGAGGTCACCGGGCCCACCACGCTGAACACGGTCGGGGCCACGCGGCTCGGCACGCTGGGGCGGCCGATGATCGGCGTCGAGGTGAAGATTGCCGACGACGGCGAGATCCTCGTCCGCGGCGAGAACGTCTGCCTCGGCTACTACAAGGAACCCGAGGCCACCGCCGAGCTGCTCGAGGGCGGGTGGCTGCACTCGGGCGATCTGGGCGAGCTCGACGCCGACGGGTATCTGCGCATCACCGGCCGCAAGAAGGAGATCATCGTCACCTCGGGCGGGAAGAAGACGCCGCCGGCGAACCTCGAGCTCAAGCTCAAGAGCATCGACCCGCTGGGCAACGCGATGGTGGTGGGCGACCGGCGCAATTACCTCGTCGCGCTGTTGGCGCTCGACCTCGAGAAGGTGCCCGCCTTCGCGGCCGCCCACGGCTTCCCCTCGGACCCGAAGGCCCTCGTCGAGCACCGGCCGTTCCTCGACTACCTCGATCGCCGCATCGAGGCCGAGGTGAACGCGAAGGTGGCGCGCTTCGAGACCATCAAGCGCTTCGCGGTGCTGCCGCACGACTTCACCATCGAGGGCGGCGAGCTGACCTCGACCCTCAAGGTGCGCCGCAAGGTGTGCGAGCAGAAGTACCAGCACCTCATCGAGGCGCTGTACGCCGAGAAGGAATCGCGCGCGGTATGAGTCTCAGCCCCGGAGAATGACGTCGGCCGTCACGCCCTGGGGGCCGCGCGAGGGCACCATCTCGACCCGGAAGCCGCACCCGGCCAGGCACCGCGCCAGGCGGCGCACCGCATCGGTCGGGTCTTCTCCCGCGACGGTGTTGACGCGCACCGTGCCCTTCGGAGTGCGGATGCGGAGGTCTCCTCCCAAGGCCATGGGGCTGGCCTCGACGTGCAGCACCGAGCCCCGAACCAGAAGCCGCACCGACGCGTCCGTGCTGGAAGCCGAAAGCTGCCTCATGGGCGAGTCCGCTGCCATTGTCGGCGGACGCGGAGCCGAGTTTCGGCCCTTCGCTGCTTGGCGCAAGCCCGCCTGCCGAAGTCCCTGAAACCCGTGGGGCTCTGTCTGCGCCCGGCCTTCTGCCCGATGCGCTAGCCGCGCTGCTCGACCGGCACGTAGTCGCGCCGCTTGGACCCGAGGAAGACCTGCCGCGGGCGGGCGATCTTCTGCTCCGGGTCGGTGATCATCTCCTCCCACTGGGCGACCCAGCCGACGGTGCGGGGAATGGCGAACAGCACGGGGAACATCTCCACCGGGAAGCCCATGGCCTCGTAGATGAGGCCCGAGTAGAAGTCGACGTTGGGGTAGAGCTTGCGGCTGACGAAGTACTCGTCCTGCAGCGCGATGCGCTCGAGCTCGACCGCGATGTCGATGAGGGGGTTCTTGCCGGTGACCTCGAAGACCTCTTCGGCGATGCGCTTGATGACCTTCGCCCGCGGGTCGTAGCTCTTGTAGACGCGGTGGCCGAAGCCCATCAGCTTGGTGCCGCCCTCTTTGACGCGCTTGATGAAGGCGGGCACCTTCGAGACCGAGCCGATCTCCCGGAGCATGCGCAACACGGCCTCGTTGGCCCCGCCGTGGAGCGGCCCGTACAGCGCGCAGATGCCGGCGGCCACCGCGGAGAACGGGTCGACCTCCGAGCTGCCCACCAGGCGCGTCGCCGTCGTCGAGCAGTTCTGCTCGTGGTCCGCGTGGAGAATGAACAACACGTCGAGCGCCCGCTCGAGCACCGGGTTCACCTTGAACTTCGGCTCGGCCATCTTCTTGACCATGGCCAAGAAGTTCCCGGTGTAGGAGAGGTCGTTGTCCGGGTAGACGTACGGCAGGCCCATCGAGTGCCGGTAGCTGAAGGCGGCGATGGTCGGCATCTTGGCGATGAGCCGGATCATCTGGATGCGGCGGGTGCGCGCGTCCTTGACGTTCTTGGCGTCGGGGTAGAAGCCCGAGAGCGCCGCCACCGTCGACCCGAGAATGGACATCGGGTGCGCGTCGTAGCGGAACCCGTTCATGAACGTCTTGATGTTCTCGTGGACGTACGTGTGGTGGGTGACGACGTAGACGAAGTCCTCGAGCTGCTTCCGGGTGGGGAGCTCGCCGTTCATGATGAGGTAGGCGACCTCGAGGTACGTCGACTGCTCGGCGAGCTGCTCGATGGGGTAGCCCCGGTACTCGAGCACTCCCTTCTCGCCGTCGATGTACGTGATGCGGCTGATGCAGTTGGCGGTGTTGAGAAAGGCCGGGTCGTAGCCCATCAGGCCGAAATCGTCCGGACCGGTCTTGATCTGCCGCAGGTCCATCGTCCGGATGCAGCCGTTGACGATCGGCAGCTCGTAGGTCTTTCCGGTACGGTTGTCGGTGACGGTGAGGCTGTCCTTGGGCATGGCTCTGGTTCCCATGGCGGGCGAGGCGTTTTCAAGCGAAAAGAGGCATTCAGGTCAGGCGGAGTCAACCACGTCCGCAAAACCCTCGTCCGACGCGCGGGGAGCGTGGCTGCGCCTGCTTGTGGCCGCATTGGCATTGGGCGCCCTCGCGCTGGCGGTCAAGCACGCGCTGAAGGAGGAGCTCGAGCCCAGGGCCGCGCTGGCGCTGCTCCGCTCGGTTCGGCACCGCTGGTGGTCCGAGCCGGCCTTCTTCGCCGCCTACCTCGCCGGCACGTCGCTCTTTTTGCCGGCGGTGCTCTTCCACATGCTTTCCGGGGCGGCGTGGGGTTTCGCCAAGGGGGCGGCGCTGAACTTCGTCGCGGTGAACCTGGTCGCCAACCTCCAGTTCCTCGCCGGCCGGCACCTGGGGCGCGAGCGCGTGTCGATGCTGCTTCAGCGCTATCGGCTCGAGGGCTTCGACCAGCGGGCCGCGCGGCACGGTTTCCGGGCGATGGTGGCGATCCGGCTGCTCCCGTTGCCGTTCGTGGGCGTCAACGTGGCCGCGGGCGTCTCGGCGATGAAATGGGTGGACTTCGCGCTCGGCTCGATGGTGGGCAGCTTCCCGGTGATGCTCGTCTATACCTACTTCGCCTCGAGCCTCGTCGAGGGCGTCGCCGGGGCCGAGCAGCGAGCGCTTCTGCACACCGCCATCGCCGGCGGGCTGGTGTTTCTGGCGACGTTCCTTCCCAGACTCGTCCAGCGGCTGCGGCGAAGTCATCGCACCACGCCGACGTAGACGTAGGCCAGGCCGAACCACAGCGGGGTGGCCGAGCGGCTGGCGAAGGCGCCCGAGTCGTCCATCAGCGCGAGGAAGCGGTCTCCGGCGGGGAACGCGGCGGCGGTGCGGGGCAGGTACTCGTAGGCGCTCCGCTGGCCGGTGACGAGCTGGCCCAAAAGGGGCATGACGTACCGCGCGTACAGCCGGAAGAGGGCGCCGAAGAGGCCGTGCGGCTGGCCGAGCTCGAGCACCACCACGCATCCGCCGGGCTTCACCACGCGGGCCAGCTCGGCGAGGCACTTCACCGGGTCGTCGACGTTGCGGATGCCGAAGGAGATGGAGGCGATGTCGAAGCACCGGTCGGGGTAGGGCAGGTTCAGCGCGTCGGCGACCTCGAACTCGACGGCAAGCCCGGCGCGGCGCGCCTTCAGCGGAGCAGCCGCCAGCATCTCCGCGCAGAAGTCGGTGCCCACCACCCGGCCGGAATCGCCCACGGCGCGTTTGAAGGCCAGGGCCAAATCTCCCGTGCCGGTGGCGCAGTCGAGCACCGACTGGCCGGGCCGGGCGCCCGAGAGCCGCACCGCGCGCTGCCGCCACAGCCGGTGGACGCCGAAGGACAGGGCGTCGTTGGCCGCGTCGTAGCGCCCTGCGATCGCCGAGAACATCGCGCGGACCTGTTCGCTCATGTCGCGGCCTCGCTCCAATCGGCCCCGCGCGCGTTCTCGCCCGAGGGAAGGGCCAGCTTCCGCCCGACCGCGGACAAGACCGGCGGCAGCTTGCGCATCAGCTGTGCGAACAGCTCGGGCGTCAAGGCCTGCGGGCCGTCGCAGAGCGCCGACTCGGGCCGGGGGTGAACCTCGATCAGAAGCCCGTCCGCGCCCGCGGCGGCGGCGGCGAGCGACATGGGGAGGACGAGCGACCGATCTCCCGTGGCGTGCGAGGGGTCGACCAGCACCGGCAGGTGCGTGCGGCGCTTGACCAGGGCGACCGCGGCCAGATCCAGCGTGTTGCGCGTGGAGGGCTCGAAGGTGCGAATCCCGCGCTCGCAGAGGATGACCTGGTCGTTGCCGCCTTCGAGCAGGTACTCGGCCGCGAGCAGCCACTCGTCGATGGTGGCGGACAGCCCGCGCTTGAGGAGCACCGGGCGCCGTAGCCGCGACAGCGCCTTGAGCAGCGTGAAGTTCTGCATGTTGCGCGCGCCGACCTGCAGGACGTCGACGCGGCCGGACAGCAAAGGCAGCTGCGAGGCGTCCATCACCTCGGCCACGATGGGCAGCCCGTGGCGGCGGGCGGCGCGCTCGAGCAGCTCGAGGCCCCTCTCGCCCAGGCCCTGGAACGCGTAGGGGCTGGTGCGCGGCTTGAAGACGCCTCCTCGCATCAGGCTGGCGCCGGCCTGGTGCACCGCCGCCGCGGCGTGCTCGGCCTGCTCGGCGCTCTCGATGGCGCACGGGCCGGCGATGACCACGAACGCCGGCCCGCCGATCTCGACGTTGCCGGCGCGCACGATGGTGGAAGGAGCGCCGGGGCGCCTCAGCACCCGCTTCGGTCCGAGCTGGCGCCTTGCGCCGTGCGTCACCGGTCCTCCGATGTTCATGAAGTTCAAATCGTTTTGAACTTCATGGTGCATCTATAGCGGGAATGGCTTAGAAGACAACCGGAAGATGGACGCTCCGCGCGTGCATTGGCGGTCGGATCGGGACGAGCTCGCCTTCGCCGAGGTGGTGGACGAGCGGCGCGAGCTGCCCGAGGAAGTCGACGGCAGGTGGGTCGGCGGCGTGTCGTTCGATCGCCAAGGCGGCGCGGGCCTGTGGGCCGGTTTCCCGGCGCAGCGGTGGCTCAAGGTGAGCCCGAACGCGCGGGCACACGAGCCTGGTTCAGCGGCGGCGAGGGTGAAGGCGGCTCCGGGCGGCGCGGCTCCGTCCGGGCGGCGGCAAGACTGGTCCGAACGCGTGCGCCGTGCGCTGGAGGAGATCCGCGCCGGGAGGCTGCGCAAGGTGGTGCTGGCGCGGGCGATCGATCTCGACGGTCAATTCGATCCGACCGAGGTCGTGGCGCGGCTCTCGCGGCGCTTCCCCAGTTGCTGCACGTTCGCGCTGCCCGGGCTCGACGGGTCGACCTTCGTCGGCGCCACGCCGGAGACGCTGTTCAGGCTCGAAGGGCGCGAGCTGTACACCGAGGCGCTGGCAGGCTCGGCGCGACCCGGCGCCGTCGATGCTCTCTTCGAGGCGAAGAGCGTGCGTGAGCATCGCCACGTCGTGGAGTTCATCGTGGACGCGCTTCAGCCGCTCGTCGAAGACGCGGTGGTGCGACCGCGCGAGGTGGTTCGGCTGCCGAACGTGGTGCACCTGAAGACGCCGATACGGGCGAAGGTGAAGCCCGGGGTAGGCGCGGGCAGGTTGCTCGAGGCGCTGCACCCCACGCCCGCGGTGGCCGGCTCGCCGAGGGGGGCCGCCATGGATTTTCTCGCCGAGCACGAGGCGCTGTTGCGCGGCTGGTACGCCGGAGCGATTGGTTGGGTGGAACGCGACCGCGCCGAATTCCGGGTGGCGCTGCGGTGTGCGTTGCTCCACCGCGGTGGTGCGCGCCTGTTCGTGGGAGCCGGCATCGTCGAGGGCTCCGAGCCAGAGCTCGAGTGGGCCGAGACCGAGGACAAGGCCCTGGCGATGCTCGATGCGCTGGAGGTGCGTCGTGCGGCGTGAGGCGCTCGATGTCGGACGCACGTCGGAGAGCGCCCCGTCGGTGACGTTCTTCTCCGCCCCATCGACGAGCCGAAGGCCGCGTGGCCGCAACCGGCGGGCACGCCGGTGCTCGGGCCATCTGCGAGAGGTGCGCCATGCGGCCTGACGAGCTGAATCTCGTCTGGGCGCGGGCACTCGTGGGCGAGCTTTCGGCCGGGGGCGCTTCTTGCGCCGTCGTCTGTCCGGGCGCGCGTTCGGCTCCGCTCGCGATCGCCTGCCTCGAGCAGCGGTCGCTTCGAACCTGGTCCGTCGTCGACGAGCGGAGCGCCGGCTTCTTCGCGCTGGGATTGTCGAAGGGAGCCGGTGCGCCGCCGATCCTCGTCTGCACCTCGGGAACCGCTGGAGCGCATTTCCACCCCGCCGTCATCGAAGCCGCTCACACCGGGACGGGGCTGCTCATTCTCACCGCCGACCGCCCGTGGGAGCTGCACGGCTGGGGGGCCGTGCAGACGATCGATCAACACGCGCTCTACGGCCGATACGCGAGCTTCGTACCCCTGGGCCTGCCCGAGGAATCGCTGCTGCCGCACCTGCGGGCCACTGCCGCCCGCGCCGCCGCGCAGGCCCGCGAGGGCGCGATTGTCCACCTCAACGCGCCTTTCCGCGAGCCGCTGGTCGGCCCCCACCCGCCGCCGGTCGGGCCGACGAGTGCGCCATTGCGCTTCGCCCACCCCCTCGCCCTGCCCGACGTGGAGGACGTGCGCCGCCATCTGGAGAGCGTCGAGCGTGGCGTCATCGTCTGTGGGCCAATCGAGCGCTCCGGCGAGCTCGGAGACGCAATTGCCCGACTGGCGGACGCCCTCGGCTACCCGGTGCTGGCCGACGCCGGCTCCGGAGCCCGGTTCGGAAACCCGCTCGCGATTTCGGCCTACGACGCGCTGCTCTCTCACGAGCCCTTCGCGGCGCGGCACCGGCCCGATGTCGTCCTGCGGTTCGGCGGGACGATGGTCAGCAAGGTGCTCCAGCGCTGGCTGGATGCCTCCGGCGCGTACACCATCTGCTTCGCCGAGCGGAATGCCTTCGTCGACCCCTCGCATCGGGGAGCGCACTTCGTCGGCGGCGACGTCGTCGCGGCCTGCCGGGCGCTGACGCATCGGCGGCACGGCCCGCGCACGTATTTGGAGTCCTTCCTCGCGGCCGCACGCATCGCCGACCGAGCGCTCGAGCACGGCTCGCTCGACGAGCCGATGCTGGCGCGCGAGGTGGTGGCCGCGATGCCAGCCGGCGCGAACCTGGTCGTCTCGAGCAGCATGCCGGTGCGCGACGTGGACGCGTTCGGCTCGGCGTCGCGCCCTCCGATGCGCGTGTTCGGACATCGGGGAACGAACGGCATCGATGGCCTGGTGTCATCCGCTGCCGGCGTGGCCGCGTCCACGGGCGCGCGCACGGTGCTCCTCGCGGGAGATCTCGCGCTGCTGCATGACCTCGGTGGCCTGCTTTTGGCCCGACGGCACCGGCTGTCGCTGACCGTCGTCGTCGCGAACAACGACGGCGGCGGCATCTTCCACTTTCTGCCGGTCGCCTCGGCGCACGGCTTCGAGGAGCTCTTCGCCACTCCGCACGGCGTCGACCTGGCCAGCGTCGCCGCGCTCGCCAATGCTCGCCTGCATCGCCCACAGACGAGGGAGCAACTCCGGTCCACGCTCGAGCTGGCGCTCGAAGGAGGCCTCCACCTCGTCGAGGTGCGCACGGATCGCCGCGCCAACGTGGAGGCACACCGCGCGGCCTATCGCCGCGTCGCCGCGTCGCTCGGGGAGGGCCCATGGGCGTGACGCTGGCATACGAGAGCTGGGGGCGTCACAGCCGGGCCCTGCTGCTCCTGCACGGCTTCACCGGGAACCGCTCGTCGTGGCGTCACCTCGCGCCCGCCCTGAACGGCGTCCGGGCGATCGCGGTCGATCTGCCGGGCCACGGAGACTCGCCTTTGCCGTCCCGGACCGGCACCGAAGGTTTCCTGGAGACGCTCGACGCCCTCGCCTGCGTGCTCGACGACGCCAACGTCGATGTGGCCGACGTCGCGGGGTACTCGATGGGCGCGCGGCTGGCGCTGGCGTTCGCGCTGAGGCACCGCGCGCGCGTGCGTTCGGTGGTGCTGGAGAGCGGCTCCCCCGGGCTGCGGCGCAGGCGCGAGCGCGTGGCCCGTCGCGCCGAGGACGAGCGGTGGGCGACGATGCTCCTTTCGGAAGGCGTCGAGGCATTCGTCCGCCGCTGGGAGGCCCTGCCGATGTTCGCGGGCCTGCGGCAGCTTTCGAGCGAGCACGCCGCATCGCTCGCCCAAAGGCGCCGTTCGGCCAGCGCCGAGGGGTTGGCCGGGGCGCTCCGATGTCTGGGGCTCGGCGTGCAGCCCGATTTCTGGCCGCTGTTGCCGAGCTTGCGCGCGCCCGTGCTGCTCGTGACGGGGCGATTCGACGAGAAGTTCACCCGCGTCGCGCGCCGCATGGGCGAAAAGCTGCCTTGCGCGTGGCACGCACTTCTCGATGCGCACCACGCTCCGCACCTCGAGGCGCCTTTGGCGTGGGCCGACGAGGTGAACCGGTTCCTTCAGGCCAGCGCGCCCGAGTTGCTCGAGGAGGCAACGCCATGACACCCGAGTGGAAGCCCGCAGGGACGTACGAGGACATCAAGTACGAGAAGTGGGACGGCATCGCGAAGATCACCATCAACCGCCCCGAAGTGCGGAACGCGTTCCGCCCGCAGACGCTGTTCGAGCTGTCGGCGGCGTTCAACGACGCGCGCGAGGATCCGGAGATCGGCGTCGTCATCCTCACCGGCGAGGGGCAAAAAGCGTTCTGCTCGGGCGGCGACCAAAGGGTGCGCGGCAACCAGGGGTACGTCGGCAAGGACGGCGTGCCGCGCCTGAACGTGCTCGACCTGCAGAAGCAGATCCGCTCGCTGCCCAAGCCCGTCGTCGCGATGGTGGCCGGGTACGCCATCGGCGGAGGCCACGTGCTGCACCTGGTGTGCGATCTGACGATCGCCGCCGACAACGCGCGCTTCGGGCAGACCGGGCCGAAGGTGGGCAGCTTCGACGGCGGCTTCGGCGCCAGCTACCTGGCGTCCGTCGTCGGGCAGAAGAAGGCGCGGGAGATCTGGTTCCTCTGCCGCCAGTACGACGCGAAGCAGGCGCTCGAGATGGGGTTGGTGAACGCGGTGGTGCCGCTCGACCAGCTCGAGACGGAAACCATCAAGTGGTGCCGCGAGATGCTGGAGAAGAGCCCGCTGGCGCTGCGCCTGCTCAAGTCGTCGTTCAACGCCGCGCTCGACGGCCAGGCCGGAATCCAGGAGCTCGCCGGCAACGCGACGCTGCTCTACTACATGACGGAGGAGGCGCAGGAGGGGAAGCAGGCGTTCCTCGAGCGGCGCAAGCCGGACTTCAAGCGGTTCCCGAGGCGGCCGTGAGCGGGGCAGACCAGGCATCGGGCTCGCCCATGGCCGCCGACGCACGACCGGGCCTCGTGGCCGGCAGCCTCCGGGCATGTCTTCTGGCCATTCGCCCGCGCACGCTGGTGGCCGGCGCGGTGCCGGTGGCCGTCGGTACGGCGGTCGCGTTCGCCGACGGGGCCGCCCGCGCCTGGCCCGCGCTCGCGGCGCTCCTCGGAGCGCTGCTCATCCAGGTCGGCACCAACCTGACCAACGACTATTACGACTTCGTGCGCGGCGCGGACACGAGCGAGCGGGTGGGGCCGCCGCGGGTGACGCAGCTCGGGCTCCTTCCTCCGCGCGCGGTGCTGGCCGCCGGCATCGGCTGCTTCGCTGCGGCGGTCGTCGTCGGCTCATACCTGGTGGCGGTGGCCGGGTGGCCGATCGTGGTCATCGGGCTCGTCTCGGTGCTCGCCGGCTGGGCGTACACCGGAGGGCCGTACCCGCTCGGGTACCACGGCCTCGGCGACGTGTTCGTCTTCGCCTTCTTCGGGCTCGTCGCGGTCGCCGGCACCTATTACGTCCAGGCGCTCGACGTGAGCGCGGCCGCCGTCATCGCCGCCTTCCCCGTGGGAGCGCTCGGCACGGCGCTCCTCGTCGTCAACAACCTGCGCGATGCGCGGACCGACGCGAAGGCCGGCAAGCGCACGCTGGTGGTGCGCTTCGGCGAGCGATTTGCCCGCGCCGAGTACATCGCGCTGCTCGCAGTCGCCTTCGCCACGCCGGTGGCCCTGTGGCTGTCGGGGTTGGCCGGACGGGCGGTCTGCGCCGCTTATTTGGCGCTTCCGGCCGCGGTGGCGCCGTTGCGCCGGGTGATGACCGAGTCCGGCGCGTCGTTGAACCTGGCGCTCGCCGGCACCGCGCGCCTCGAGCTGGTGTTCGGTGCGCTGTTCGCGATCGGTCTGGGGGTGGGGTCATGAAAGTCGAGCTCGAGCCATTCACGCTGTCGTTCCGCGCGCCGTTCCCGGTCGGGCGGCGGAACCTGAAGACGCGCGAGGGCATACGGGTGCGCGTCGTCGACGGCGAGCGCTTCGGGTTGGGCGAGGCCTGCCCACTGCCCGAGGCCGGAACCGAAACCATCGACCGCACGCGCCAGGCGCTGGCCACCGCCCCGCAGTGGATTCGCGTCCCCGAGTCGCTGGAGGACGTCGAGCGACTCCTCGATCGGCCCGAGCTAAAAGGTGCTCCGGCGGCGCGGTGCGCGCTCGAGCTGGCGCTGGTGGACTATCTGGCGCGCAAGGCGGGCCTCAAGGTCGCGTCGTTCCTCGTGGACGGCGCTGAGCTGAGCGAGCTTTCCGTGGGAACGCTCCTCGATGCCCGCGAGCCGCGCGCGCTGGCGGAGCAGGCGGCGCAGGCGATCGATCGCGGGTTCCAGGTCGTGAAGGTGAAGGTCGGCTCGCCCGATCTCGCCGACGACGCGCTGCGGCTCCGGGCCATCCGCCGGCGCGTGGGGGACGACGTCGCCATTCGCATCGACGCCAACGGCGCGTGGACGGAGGCCGAGGCGCGCACGGCGCTGCGAGGCTTGTCGCCGATCCGCGTCGAGCTGTGCGAGCAGCCGGTGGCCGGAGCCAACGCCGATGCGCTGAGGCGCGTTCGCCAGCTCGTGCCGTGCCCCGTCGCGGCCGACGAGGCGGTGGTGCAGGCCGGGGCCGAGCCGCTCCTCGAAGACGAGCGCGGGCCGGCGGCGGACGTGGTGGTGCTCAAGCCCATGGTGCTCGGCGGCATCCTCCCCGGTCTGGCGCTCGCTCGGCGCGCGCACGCCCGCGGCGTGGATGCGTACGTCACCACCACGCTGGACGGAGTCATCGCCCGGGCCGCGGCGGCGCACCTGGCCGCGTCGATTCCCCAGCGGCAGCTCGCGCATGGCCTGGCGACGGGAGCGCTCTTCGAAGGCGAGTGGGGCGGCGACCGCTACGTCCCGAGCTCCGGGAAGATCGCCCTCCCGCCGGAGCCGGGCTGGGGCGAGCTTTGGGCTCGGTGAGACGCCATGGAATTGTCGCGGCTCCTTCGGCCGGACCGAGCGGGCTCTTGCGTGGCCGTCCTCTCCAACAACCGACCCGAGCTGGTGCCTCTGTTCTGGGAGGTCGTCCGCCGCGGCTACGTCTGGGCGCCGCTGAACGCCCATCTCACGCCCGCGGAGCTCCGCCCGCTCGTGGAGCGGCTTCGCCCGCGCGTCGTGCTCGTCGAGGAAGCGCTGCGAGAGCGGCTCGGCGAGGGAACGGTGCTCGAGGGCATCGACGTGCCGGCCGCCAGCCCGGTGGATCTGCCCGGGGACCGCATCGTCGCGACGCTCTTCACGTCGGGCACGACGGGTCGCGCCAAGGCCGCGCAGCTTTCGTTCGGCAACTTCGCGGCGAGCGCGCGCGGTACGGCGAAGAACCTGAACGAGCCAGCTCTTGCGTCGCAGCGGTGGCTCCTCTGCCTGCCGCACTTCCACGTCGCGGGCCTGGCGATGATCACCCGCTGTGGTTTGTTCGGCGCTCGGCTCGACGTGCATGCGTCGTTCGATCCCGAGCGGGCCAATGCGGCCATCGACGATGGCGTCACACACGTGAGCCTGGTGGCGACCGCGCTGGCTCGATTGCTCGAGGCGCGGCGCGAGCGCTTCCCGGAAACGCTGCGGGCGATCCTCGTCGGGGGCGGCCCGGTGTCGCCCGATCTGCTCGCGCGGGCGAAAGAGCGGGGGGCGAGAGTCCTCCAGACGTACGGTCTCACCGAGGCGTGCTCGCAGGTGGCCACCGAACGGCCCACAGATGCCGACGGCACGACCGCTGGTCCGCCCATCGACGGCGTCGAAGTGCGCATCGTGGGTGCGGACGGGACGGATCTGCCGCGAGGAGAGGTGGGCGAAATCGAGGTTCGCGGGCCGACGGTGATGCGTGGCTACCTGGACGATCCGGCGGCGACGGCCGCGGCGATTCGCCATGGCTGGCTGCGCACCGGCGATTTGGGGCACCTCGATGCGCGCGGCCGGCTGGTGGTCCACGCGCGGCGCCACGATCTGATCGTGACCGGCGGCGAGAACGTGTACCCCGCCGAGGTGGAGGCGGCGCTGTGTGCGCACCCCGACGTTTGCGAGGCGGCGGTGGTGCCGATCTCCGACGAGCGTTGGGGCCAGCGGGTCTTGGCGCTCGTCGTGGTGCGGAGGCCGGTCGGGGCCGAGGCGCTCGAGCGCTCGCTCCGAGAGCGCCTGGCCTCCTTCAAGGTGCCGAAATCGTTTCTGTTCGTGCCCGGGTTGCCCCGTTTGCCGGTGGGCAAGCTCGACCGCGCGGCCGCACGTGCAATGGCCGAGCGATGGGCGCGTACTGTGAGGCGATGAGCAACGACACGAAGAGCTGCGTCGCCTGCGCCCAGCCGATTCCGGTGCAGGCTTCGAAGTGCCACCTCTGCCGTTCGCGCCAGCCGATGCCGCTCCACCGAGGCGTGCCGGGCAGGATGATCGCCGGCGTGTGCGCGGCCATTGCTCGGCAGTTGGGAGTCGAGCCGACGCTGATTCGCGTCGCGGCGATCCTCCTGGCGCTGGCGAGCGTGGGGATGGTGTTCTGGGCGTACGTGCTGGTCTGGGTGACGACGCCGCCCGCGCCGGGACAAGAGGCGCCGATCGCGCGCTTGTTCGACTGGGTGAAGGACCTGTTCTCGCCGCGGCCGCAGCCGCAAAAGGAGCCGCCGGCCGCCGACCGAATCGCTTGAGCCCCGAGCGTCGCACCTGGAAGAATCACCTCTCATTCGACGGCATCGCCAAAGCCGGGCAGGCCGGTCGGCGGGGGTGAGCACGTTGCGCACGCGGATCATCTGCATCGCCGCGGCGGCGGGAGCGGCGTGGCTCTTCGTCCCGTCCTGCGGAGCGCCGGCCGACTCTCGCCGCCTCGTCATCGGTCCCGGAGGCGGCGAGCTGTGCCTGAAAGAGCGCAGCGTGTGCCTGCGAGTTCCGCCCGGAGCGCTCGGGCGCGACGTCGAGCTGACAATCGAGCCGACCCAGGTGGCTCCGCCGGGCGCGGTGGGCCAGTCGTACGAGATCGGGCCGTCGGGCACCGAGTTTTTGGTCCCCGCCATCGTCGAGTTCCGGTACGACCTGCTGGAGCCCGACGCAGGGGTGAATCCAAACGTCCTCCGCGTCTTCACGCACGACGGAGAGCGCTGGGTTCCGCTCGACGAGCCCACGTTGAAGCGTGCCGATCGGACCGTCGGCGGGTCGGTTTCGCACCTGTCGCCCTTCGCGGTGGCACGCATCGACACCTCCGACGCGGGCGTGCGCGACGGAGGAACGGACGCGGGCGAATCCGAAATCGACGGTGGCCGACCCGATTCGGGCGTCGACGCTGGCCGTCCGGATGCAGGGAGAGACGCAGGCGTCGACGCCGGCACGGATGCGGGTACCGACGCGGGGCTCGATGCCGGAACGGACGCCGGAGTGGATGCCGGAATCGACGCGGGAGTCGATGCCGGAGTCGACGCCGGCGTGGATGCTGGAAGCGACGCGGGACTCGATGCCGGAAGCGATGCGGGTGAGGACGGTGGGCTGGATGGTGGGACGGATGCAGGCGCCTGATCGTGCGACGGCCGCCCGAACGGCCGGTGCATGTGGCGCCGCTCAGTCGTGGGCCTTGAGCCCGTACTTCGTCACCAGCCGGTGCACGTAGTTGCGCGCGATGCCGGCGGTGCGCGCCATCTGCGAGATGTTGCCGCCGCACTTCTCGAGCAGGGCGACCAGGTACTCGCGGGTGAAGGTCTCCACCAGCCGCTCCTTGGCCTCCTTGAAGGGCAGCTCGGTGATGTCCTCACCGGCGACGCCCTTGGGCGACGGCGAGGGCTCCTGCGGCAGCGGGTCGAACTCGGCGCCGGCCAGCGCGCGCTCGACCACGTTGCGCAGCTCGCGCACGTTGCCCGGCCAGTGGTAGGCCGCGAACCGGGCCAGAAGCGGCTTGGGCAGCTCGAAGTCGCCGCGCCCCATCTGCTTGACGAAGTGTCTGGCCAGAAGCGGCATGTCCTCGAGCCGGTCGCGCAACGGCGGAATGTGCACCAGCACCACCGCCAGCCGGTAGTAGAGGTCGCGGCGGAAGCGGCCTTCCTCCACCATCTGCTCGAGGTCGCGGTGGGTGGCGGCGATGACCCGCACGTTGATGCGCCGGGGCTTGTCCTCACCCACGCGCTTCACCGTGCCGCCCTCCAGCACGCGCAAGAGCTTGGGCTGCAGATCCAGCGGCAGCTCGCCAATCTCGTCGAGGAAGACGGTGCCTCCGTCCGCCTCGAGGAACGCTCCGTACCGGTCGGCGACCGCACCGGTGAAGGCTCCCTTCACGTGGCCGAACAGCTCGCTCTCGATGAGGGTGGGGGCCACGCTGCCGCAGTCGACGACGACGAACGGCTTGTCCTTGCGCTTGGAGGCCTGGTGAATCGACTCGGCCAGGACCTCCTTGCCGGTGCCGGTCTCGCCGAGCAGCACCACGGTCGAGTCGGTGGGCGCCACCCGCTCGAGAATGCCGAAGAGCTGCTTCATCGCCGACGAAGCGCCGATCACCTTGCCGAAGCTCGACAGCTCGGGCGGCCGGCCGAGATCCTGCTCGGCGATCTGGACGCGCAACTGCGTCTTGCCGACGGTGATGACCGCGTCCTGCTCGATGATGACCTCGGACAGGCGGGCCCCCGAGATGAAGGTGCCGTTGGTCGAGTCGAGGTCGCGCACGCGTACTCCGTCTCCGCGGGCGGTGAGCTCGACGTGGTAGCGCGACACGGTGGGGTCGTTCAGAGACAGCGTCGCGTCCGGGTGGCTGCCCACCAGGCAGGTGCCGATGATGGTGATGGTCTTCCCCGCGTCGGGCCCGGCGACCACGGTGATGCGGTACTCGCGCGCGCGAAGGTGCCCCGTTTCGCGGTCGAGGCGGAGCAGCTCGGAAGAGGGAACGAGTGGGACGGTGGCCTGGACCATGCGAGCGACCCGATGCCGCTGACTATAGCGTCGATGGGCGCCTATCAAGCGGCGCGAGCGTCTTGAAGGCGTTGCGGCCCTTCCCTAGGATGCGCCGCCATTTTTCCGGCAGCGAAGGAAAACTCCATGTCTCATCCGTCCGGTCGGCCGATCACCAGCGAGAACGGCAGGCTCGCCGTTCCCGACGACCCCATCATCCCGTTCATCGAAGGCGATGGAACCGGGCCCGACATCTGGCGTGCGGCGCAGGCCGTCTTCGACGCCGCCGTGGAGAAGGCCTACCGCGGTCGGCGGAAGATCGCCTGGTACGAGGTGCTCGCCGGCGAAAAGGCGTTCAAGACGGTCAACGAGTGGCTTCCCGACGAGACCGTCGAGGCCTTTCGCAAATACCTGGTCGGCATCAAGGGGCCGCTCACCACCCCGGTGGGTGGCGGCATCCGGTCGCTCAACGTCGCGCTGAGGCAGCTGCTCGACCTGTACGTGTGCCTGCGGCCGGTGCGCTACTTCAAGGGCGTGCCCTCGCCGGTGCGGCAGCCCGAGAAGGTGGACATGATCATCTTCCGGGAGAACACCGAGGACATCTACGCGGGCATCGAATACCCGGCTGGATCTCCCGAGGCGCAGAAGGTGCTCGACTTCTTCGCGCGCGAGCTCCCGAACGAGTTCAAGAAGATTCGCTTCGGCACCAAAGAAGCGTCGGCCGACTGGCAGAAGCAGCTCGAAGCCATAGGCATGCCCAGGCGCGAGATCGGCATCCAGGTCGGTGTCGGGCTCAAGCCGGTGAGCTATCTCGGCACCGAGCGGCTCGTGCACAGCGCCATCTCGTACGCCATCCGCCACGGGCGCAAGTCGGTGACGTTGGTGCACAAGGGCAACATCATGAAGTTCACCGAGGGCTCCTTCCGCGACTGGGGCTTCAAGGTGGCCAAGGAAATGTTCGGCGCGGTGGAGATCGACGGCGGGCCCTGGTGCCGCATCCCCGAAGGCAAGCCGGGCGCGGGCATCGTCATCAAGGACGCCATCGCCGACATCACGCTGCAGCAGGTGCTCACCCGGCCCGACGAGTTCGACGTCATCGCCACGCTGAACCTGAACGGCGACTACCTCTCGGACGCGCTGGCCGCGCAGGTCGGCGGCATCGGCATCGCCCCGGGCGGCAACATCAATTACGTCACCGGCCACGCCGTGTTCGAAGCCACGCACGGGACCGCTCCGAAGTACGCCAACCAGGACAAGGTGAACCCCGGCTCGGTCATCCTCTCGGGCGAGATGATGCTGAGGCACCTCGGCTGGAACGAGGCCGCCGACCTCATCATCGAAGGCATGAACAAGGCCATCGCTCAGAAGACGGTGACCTACGACTTCGCCCGGCTGATGCGCGCCGAGGGGCAGACCGGCGTCACCGAGGTGAAGTGCAGCGAGTTCGGGCAGGCGGTCATCAAGAACATGTGAACCGTCCCGCGAACGCTCCCGCTCCCGCGGCCGGCGGTTGGGCTCGTGGGCCACACGATCAACTACCGGGAGCGGGAGCGGGAGCGGGAGCGTTCGCGGGTGAGGAGACGAGGATGAACAGGAAGAAGAAGAAGATCGGGCTCATCGGCGGCGGTCAGATCGGCGGCAACCTCGCGCTGCTCGCGGTGCAGAAGCAGCTCGGGGACGTGGTGCTGTTCGACATCCCGCAGGCCGAGGGCATGGTGAAGGGCAAGGCCCTCGACATCAACCAGCTCACCGCGGTCGACGGCTACGACTGCCGCGTCACCGGCACCACCGACTGGAAGGACGTCGCCGGCTCGGACGTGGTGATCATCACCGCCGGAGTGCCGCGCAAGCCGGGCATGAGCCGCGAAGACCTGCTCGACGTCAACTTGAAGATCATGAAGGACGTCGCGGCCAACATCAAACAACACTGCCCCGACGCCTTCGTCATCAACGTCGCCAACCCGCTCGACGCGATGGTGTACGCGCTGCACCGGATCACCCAGTTCCCCAAGAACCGGGTGTGCGGCATGGCCGGAGTGCTCGACACCTCGCGCTTCAAGTTCTTCGTCGCCGAGGCGCTGGGCTGCTCCATCCGCGACATCGAGGCGTTGGTGCTCGGCGGCCACGGCGACGACATGGTGCCGCTCACCCGCCACTCCACCGTCGGCGGCGTGCCGCTCACGCAGCTGCTCCCCAAGGACAAGCTCGACGCCATCGTCAAGCGCACCCGCGAGGGCGGCGCCGAGCTGGTGGCGCTGTACAAGACCGGGTCGGCGTACTTCGCTCCGGCGGCCTCCGCCATCGCCATGGCCGAGAGCTTCCTGTTGGATCGGAAGCGCGTGCTCCCGGCGGCGGCGCTGCTCGAGGGCGAGTACGGCATCAAGGGCTACTTCATGGGCGTGCCGGTGCAGATCGGCGCCGGCGGCGTCGAGCGCGTCATCCAGCTCGAGCTGAACGCCGACGAGAAGGCCGAATTGGAGAAGTCGTTCCAGTCGGTGAAGAAGACCGTCGACTCGGTCAAGCTCTGATCCTCAGGGCGGAGCGAGGCGCAAAACGTCGGCGAGCACTCCCGAGGCCGTGAGCTCGGCGCCGGCGCCCGCGCCCTGCACCACCATCGGCGACGCCCGATACCGCCGGGTCCGAATCGCCACGAAGCAGTCGGTGCCGGTCAGCCCGGCCGAAGGGTGCGAGCGATCCACCCAGCACGGCGCGACGTGCACCGACGGCCCGTCGCTCTCGATGCGCACCAAATAGCGCAGCACCTTGCCCTCGCGCACCAACTGAGCCACCCGCGCCCGGATGAGCTCGTCCTGCCCCTCGAGCAGCTCGACGAAGCGGTCGGCATCGGGCTCGGCCGGGAGCGGCACGAACGGCTCGAGCGACACCTGCGACGGCTCGACGGCCAGGTTCGCCTCGCGGGCGAGGATGAGCGCCTTGCGCGCCACGTCCGCTCCGGAGAGATCGTCCGCCGGGTGCGGCTCGGTGTAGCCGAGCGCCCGGGCCGAAGCCACCGCGGCCGACAGGCGCGCGCCGCGCATCAGCTCGTTGCAGAGAAAGCCCAGCGTGCCGCTCAGGCTCGCCTCGATGATTCGAACCTCGTCGCCGGTCCGCACCAGGTCCTTGAGCGGGCCGATGACCGGCAGGGCCGCTCCCACCGTCGTCTCGTAGTGAAACGCGCGGCGGTGCTCCCTCGCCGCGGCGAAGAGGCGCCGGTGGGTGGCAAGCGGCGTCGCCAGCGGCTTCTTGTTCGCCGTCACCACGTGGATGCCGAGCCGGAACGCGCGCTCGTACAGCGATTCGTGGCCGTCGGCGGCCGAGCAGTCGACGAGCACCGGGCAGGGAAGGCCGGCCAGATGCTCGAGGTGGTCCACCGCCCGGCCGGGCTCGGACGCAGCCAGCTGCTCGCGCCAGATTTGCACGTCGACATCGATCGCCACGTGGCGCGAGTCCGCGACTCCGGCGAGCCGAACGTCGGGACATCGGGCGAGCAGCTCGAACAGCGCGCTGGCCACGTTGCCCTTGCCGAGGACGAAGAGGTGAGGGCGCTCGGGCTCGGCCGCAGTGGAACGGCGCCGCTCGCCCGTGAAGCGCGCGGACGACGCGACGTCGCTCAGGGTGAGCATCGGGCCTCCTCCTCGGCGCCCGGCTGCAGCGCCCGCGACAGATCGGCGATCAGATCGTCCGGGTCCTCGACGCCCACCGAGAGCCGGATCAGGTTGTCGCGAATGCCGATGGCGAGGCGCTCGTCGGTGGTGAGCTCGAAGAACGACATCAGGGCCGGCTGCTCGATGAGCGTCTCGACTCCGCCGAGCGACGGAGCCAGCGTGGCCACCCGGCAGCGATCGACCACGCGCGAGGCCGCCTGGAGATCGCCGCGCACGAGAAAGCTGACCACTCCGCCGAAGCCGGTCATCTGCGACCGGGCGACCGCGTGATCCGGGTGGCTCTCGAGGCCCGGGTAGAACACGCGCTCGACGGAAGGGTGCGCCTCGAGCCAGCGGGCGATGCGCAGGGCGCTCTGGTTCTGCCGCTCGACGCGCAGGGCCAGCGTCTTGAGCCCGCGGCAGAGCAGGTAGGCCGAGTGCGCATCGAGCACGCCGCCGAGCACTCCGCGCGCGTCGCGAATGGCCGAGACCAGGCCGGCCGGGCCGCAAACCGCTCCGGCGAGCAGGTCGTTGTGCCCGCCGAGGTATTTGGTGCACGAATGAATGACGAGATCGGCACCGAGCTCGATGGGCCGGCAGTTGACCGGCGTGGCGAACGTGGCGTCGACGAGCAGCTTCACCCCGCGGTGACGGTCGCGGATCTCGGCGAGCCTCCGCACGTCCACCACGCGCAGGTACGGGTTGGTCGGCGACTCCGAGACGATGAGCCGCGTCCTGCCCGGCTGAAGTGCGCGCTCGAGCGCGTCGAAATCGCCCGGATCCACGAGCGTGGAGGTGACGCCGAAGCGGCCCAAGAAAGCGGTGACGAGCTGCCGCGTGCGCCGGTAGCAGTCGGACGTCATCACCACGTGGTCTCCGGCCTCGAGCAGGGTGAAGAGCGCCGTCGTCACCGCGGCCATGCCGCTGCCGAAGAGCACGCAGTCGGCCCCGCCCTCGAGGGAGGCGAGCTTCTGCTCGGCCGCGCGCACGGTGGGGTTTCCGTAGCGGCCGTACTCCTCGCGGTCGATGCGGCCCTCGAAGTAGTCGCAGAGCTCCTGCGTCTTGGAGAACGAGTAGGTGGCGCTGAAGACGACCGGCGGGGTCAACGAGTCGTGGGCCTTCTTTCTCGCCTCGCCTCCGTGCACGGCGAGGGTCGATCGGCCCGGCTTCGATTCGAATGGCATGGCGTACGTCCTTCCCGCCCACCCGAATCGGCCCCTGAAAGCACGAAGGGCCCCTCCACCGCGGAGGAGCCCACCTTCTTCCCAGCGGCTTAGGGTGGAACTTGTAACGCGCGCCACCCAAGGTGGGCGAAAGTCCGCGCGGTCCGTTTCTCGAGGACGCGCGGAGTTATCGCGCCCCTCGCCCACCCTCGTCAACTGCCCGTCCCCCCGTCCCCCCGTTCCCGTTCCCGTTCCCGTTCCCGTCCGTTGAGCCTGAAGCCCTACTGCCGGGCACGGGAACGGGAACGGGCACGGGCGCGGGTGGCTAATGCGCGGAATGACTGGTGCTCATGCGCGCGAAAGATGTTCTTGCGCCAGCGCGACAGCGGGCTATGACGCACGCGCATTTCGGAGGGGATTCGACTCGATGGCCGAAGCCGCTACGCTCGACTTGGCGCAACCCGACAAGACCGATCGCTCGTTTCTGTGGAGGCGGCTGCACTCGCTCTCGGGCGTGGCGCCGATCGGCGGGTTCCTCATCTACCACATCTACGAGAACATGACGGCCCTGCGCGGGGCCGAGGCCTACAACGAGATGGTGAACGACGTGAACACCATGCTCCCGCGCACGTATTTCTACGCGGTCGAAGCGGGGCTGTTGCTCGTTCCCATCCTCTTCCACGCGCTCTACGGCATCTACATCGGCTCGACCGGCCGGGCGAACGTCGGCCGGTACGCGTACGGCTCGAACTGGGCCTACTGGGGCCAGCGCGTCTCGGGCTATCTGGCGTTCATCTACCTCATCGTCCACGTCGGCGTGCTCCGCTTCGTGGTGACGCTGATGGGCAACCACCTCGCGCAGTACGAGGGGCCCAAAGAGGGGCAGCTCGACCTCGTCACCTGGGCCGACGTCGCCGCGCACCTCGGCAACCCGCGGTACATGTTCGTCGACTCGGCGCTGGCCGGCGACCACATCTTCGTCCTCTACGTGGTCGGCACCCTGGCCACCATCTGGCACTTCACCAATGGACTGAACGGCTTCTGCTGGACGTGGGGCATCGCGGTCGGCCGGGTAGCGCAGAGGCGCGTGCGCATTCTGGCGTGGGCGCTTTTCGTTGCGCTGTCCGTCGCCACACTGAACATCCTCTTCGTGATGCGGTTCTCGGAGTGACCTTTCATGGCTGAAGCGCGATTCACCGTCGTCGGCGGGGGCCTCGCCGGCCTGATGACGACCATCAAGCTGGCCGAAGCCGGCCATTGCGTCGACCTCCTCTCCATCGTCCCGGTGAAGCGGTCGCACTCGGTCTGCGCCCAGGGCGGCATCAACGGCGCGGTGAACACCAAGGGCGAGGGCGACCACCCCGACATTCACGTCAAGGACACGCTCCGCGGCGGCGACTTTCTGGCCGAGCAGACCTCGGTGAAGGGCATGTGCTACGCGGCGCCGCACATCATCTACCTGCTCGACCGCATGGGGGTGACGTTCAACCGCACCCCCGAGGGCCTGCTCGACTTCCGCCGCTTCGGCGGCACGCTGCACCACCGCACCGCGTTCGCCGGCGCCACCACCGGGCAGCAGCTGCTCTACGCGCTCGACGAGCAGGTGCGCCGCTGGGAGGCCGAGGGGAGGGTCACCAAGTACGAGTACTGGGAATGGCTCGGCATGGTGCGCGACGAGGGCGGCCGGTGCATCGGCTCGGTCGCCATCGACCTGCGCACGATGGAGATCCGCACGTTCCCGGCCGAGGCGGTGATGCTGGCCACGGGCGGGCCGGGCATCGTGTTCGGGCGCTCGACGAACTCGGTCATCAACACCGGCACCGCGGCCGGCCGCGCGTACATCGAGGGAGCGATCTACGCCAACGGCGAGTTCATCCAGGTGCACCCCACGGCCATTCCCGGCGAGGACAAGCTCCGGCTCATGTCCGAGTCGATTCGCGGCGAGGGCGGGCGCGTCTGGGTGCCGAAGAAGAAGGGCGACACGCGCGACCCGCGGCAGATCCCCGAGAGCGAGCGCAGGCGCTTCCTCGAGGAGAAGTACCCCAAGTACAAGAACCTCGTCCCGCGCGACGTCGCCACGCGCGAGATCTTCTTCGTCTGCAGAAATCTCGGCATGGGCATCGACGGCAAGGACGCCGTCTACCTCGACGTCACGCACATTCCGGCCAAGGTGCTCGACGCCAAGATCAAGGGCGTGATGGAGATCTACGAGAAGTTCGTCGGCGACGACCCGCGGGTCACGCCGATGAAGATCTTCCCGGGCATGCACTACTCGATGGGCGGCATCTACGTGCAGTTCCAGCCCGGAGCGAACCAGGAGCCCGAGCCCAACCACCCGAAGAACCAGGCGACGAACATTCCCGGCCTGTACGCGGGCGGCGAGGCCGACCACGCCTACCACGGCGCGAACCGGCTGGGCGCGAACTCGCTCTTGAGCTGCATCTACGCGGGGATGATCGGCGGCCCGGCGATGGCCAGCTACGCCAAGAGCAACACGCAGAAGGCGCCGGCCGACAAGCACTTCGAGCAGGCGAAGAAGTACTGGGTCGAGCGGTTCGAGCAGATCCGCAAAATGGACGGGAACGAGAACCCGTACGTCATCGCCAAGGAGCTGGGCGACCTGATGACCGAAAACGTCACGGTCGTCCGCTACAACGACAAGCTCGAGGCGACCATCGCCCGCATCCAGGAGATGAAGGAGCGCTGGAAGAAGTGCAACGTGCTCGACACGTCGAACAACGCCAACCGGTCGCTCTCGTTCGTCAACCAGTTGTGGAACATGCTCGAGCTGGCGCACGTGATGGCCAAGGGAGCGCTGATGCGCGACGAGTGCCGCGGCGCGCACTACAAGCCCGACTTCGCGCTGCCCGAGCCCAAGACGAAGGACCCGCGCGAGGATCCCGAGTGGATGGAGAAGTGGCGGGCTCGCAACGAGAAGTGGAGAAAGACGACGCTGGCCGTCTACAAGAACGGCGAGCCCGAGATTTCGTACGAGGACATTCCCAGCCCGGTGCTCGAGCCGGAGCCGCGTTGGTACGGGTGACAGGATGGCGCACGACAGGCAAGGTCGGCAGTGGGTCCACCTCAGGATCTGGCGGCAGGAGTCGCCGGATCACGAAGGGCGCTACGAGGACTTCAAGGTGCCCTACCACAAGGGTGCGAACGTCATCTCCTGCCTGATGGAGATTCAGCGCAACCCCGTCACCACGGACGGCAAGCGCACCACCCCGGTGGTGTGGGATTCGAACTGCCTGGAAGAGGTCTGCGGCAGCTGCACGATGAACATCAACGGGCGGGTGCGCATGGCCTGCTCGTCGCTGGTCGACCGGCTGGCCGAGCCCATCACGCTCGAGCCGTGCGAGAAGTTCCCGCTGGTGAGGGACCTCACCGTCGACCGCTCGCGCATGTTCGACGCCCTCAAGCAGGTCAAGGCGTGGATCAAGCTCGACGGCACGCACGCGCTGGGCCCGGGGCCGCGGCAGTCGCCGTCGGACCAGGCGGTGGCCTACGTGCTCTCGACGTGCATGACGTGCGGCGCGTGCCTCGAGGCCTGCCCCCAGGTGCAAAAGGACAACAACTTCATCGGCGCCGCCGCCATCAGCCAGGCCCGGCTGTTCAACATGCACCCGACCGGCAAGCTGAACGCCGAGGAGCGGCTGCGCGGCCTGATGGAGGACGGCGGCATTCAGGACTGCGGCAAGGCGCAGAACTGCGTCCAGGTCTGCCCCAAGGAGATTCCGCTGACCACCTCCATCGCGGCGATGAACCGCGAGGTGACCAAGCTGGTCATCAAGGATCTGCTCTCGGCCGACGAGGAGTCGAAGAAGGCGGCCGCGGGTCCGGGATGACGGCACCGCAGTGCGCGGTTTCCCGGCGCTCGCTATCCTCTATCTCATGGATGGTCGCGCGGGCGTGGACCACCTGCAGCCATGGGACAGGCGCAGCAATCCTCGTCCCGATCTCGCCCGCCACTACGACATCCGCGGCATCTGGGTGTACGGCGATTTCACCATGACGACTCCGCACATGCCGGAGGGTTGGCCGTCTTCGGCTTCGGGGGCATAGGCGCGCCTCGGCGGTCGGCATTCTTCCTGGCGGCGCACACGGAAACTGGTATGCACGTGCGCCGATGATCAGGCTCATCGTCGGCATCGTGGTGCTGAGCGGCTGCACGTGCGGCAAGCAGACCGTGCCGCCGGTTCCGCCCAAGGCCCTCGATCCGTACGTGCCTCCCAAGCCCGCGGAGGACCCGGCGTTCGAGCCGGCGAAGGGAGCGGTGCTCGTCCGCGGCACGGTGATGACCGCCGCCGGCGCGGTACACGAGCGCGGGCACGTGCTGATCGTCGACGGCATCATCCAGTCGGTCGGGCCCGGGCCTGGAACGCCGCCCGAGGGCGCGCGCATCTACGAGGCCGAGGGGCAGTTCGTCACGCCGGGGCTCATCGACACGCACTCGCACCTCGGCGTCTACGCGATGCCGCACGTCACCGCGCACTCGGACGGCAACGAGATGTCGAACCCGGTGACGGCGCACGTTTCGAGCGAGCACGCCTTCTGGCCGCAGGACCCCGGGCTGTGGCGCGCGCTCTCGGGCGGCGTCACCACCATCCAGGTGCTCCCCGGCTCGGGCAACCTCATCGGCGGCCGGTCGTTCGTGGCCCGACTCAAGGGCAAAACCAGCGCGCGGCTGATGCGATTCCCCGGAGCGCCTCAGGGCCTGAAGATGGCCTGCGGCGAGAACCCCAAGCGCTACTACGGCGGCGAGATGAAGCGCGACCCCAAGTCGCGCATGGGCAACGTCGCCGGCTACCGCACCGCCTTCCAGAAGGCCTACGAGTACCGCCGCGCCCGCGCGAAGTACGAGCGCGACCTCGCCCTGTGGAAGGAGCGGCGCGGCACGCAGGGCGAAAAGAAGGCCGAGGCCGCACCGCAGGGCGTTCCGGCCGATGACAAACCGGACGATCCGCCCGAGCCGCCCGCGCGAGATCTTTCGCTCGAGGCGCTGGCCGACGTGCTCGACGGGAAGATCCTGGTGCAGAACCACTGCTACCGCGCCGACGAGATGCACCTGATGCTCGATCTGGCGAAGGAGTACGGGTTCAAGATCCGCTCGTTCCACCACGCCATCGAGGCCTACAAGCTGGCCGACCGGCTCGCGGCGGAGGACGTGGCGGTGTCGACCTGGGCCGACTGGTGGGGCTTCAAGATGGAGGCCTTCGACGGGCTGCGCGAGAACGCTGCCCTGCTCGCCCGCGCTGGAGCGCGCGCCGTCATCCACTCGGACTCGGGCGTCGACATTCGCCGGCTCAACCAGGAGGCCGCCAAGGCCCGCGCCGCCGCGCTCGCCGCCGGTATCGACATCTCCGAGGACCAGGCGCTCAAGTGGATCACCGCCAATGCCGCATGGGTGCTGGGCGTGCACGAGCAGGTGGGCACGCTCGAGAAGGGCAAGCGCGGCGATGTCGTCGTCTGGAACGGCCACCCGTTCAGCGTGTACTCGCTGGCGTCGAAGGTGTTCATCGACGGCGAGCTCGTCTACGACCGATCGGCGAAGGCTCCGCCCATCTCCGACTTCGAGCTGGGCCACGTCGATCCGAAGGAGCTCCCATGATCGGCGCGCTCTGGTTGGTGCTCGCTGCCGCGCCGCCGGTCGTCATCGAGAACGTGCGCGTCGAGGTCGGCGATGGCACGGTGCTCGAGTCGGCCACGGTGGTGCTCGAGCGCCAAAAGATCGCCCGCGTCTCCACCGAAGCCGTCGCCGCTCCCGAGGGAGCGGTGATCATCGACGGCCGCGGCAAGGTGCTCACGCCCGGGCTGATCGACGTCAACGCGCGGCTCGGCGTCTCCGAGGTCGAGCTCGAGAAGAGCACCAACGACCACGCGCTCGACAAGCAGCCGCTCGCGCCGGGCTTCCGGGTGGCCGACGGCTTCAACCCGCTGTCGGTGTGGATTCCCATCGAGCGCAGCCAGGGCATCACCAGCGCGATTGTGCGGCCGAGCACGGGAGTGCTCGCCGGCACCGGCCCGTGGGTCGACCTGACCGGCAGGCTCGACTCCGCGCCCGATGCGTCCCGGCCGGTGGCGATGTTCGGCTCTGTCGACGCCTCGGCGGCTGCCTTGGTGGGAGAGGCCCGCGGCGGGCTCTGGCTCAAGCTGCGCGAGGTGTTCGCCGACGCGCGTTTCTACGCGCGGAACCGCGCCGCGGTGGAGGGGAATCGGGCGCGTCCGCTCGCGCTGCCGCCGTTGCACCTGGAGGCGCTCCAGCCCGTGCTCGATGGCAAGCTGCCGCTCGTCCTCCACGCCGACCGCGCCAGCGACATCGCCCTGGCGATCGCGTTCGCCAGGGCCGAGAAGCTGCGGCTCGTCATCTCCGGCGCGGGCGAGGCCCACCTGGTGGCGGCGGAGCTGGCCGCGGCGAAGGTGCCGGTCGTCGTCACCCCGTCGCGCCAGATGCCGTCGTCGTTCGACACCGTCCGTGCGCGCGACGACATCGCCACGCTGCTCGACCAGGCCGGCGTGCAGATGGCGATCTCCTCGACCGATGGCAACTCGCGGCGGCTCCGACAGGAGGCGGGCATCGCGGTGGCGTACGGGCTCGATCGGGCCAAGGCGTTGCGCGCCATCACGCTGTCTCCGGCGGAAATCTTCGGGAAGGCCGCGGAGCTGGGCTCCGTCGCCGTCGGCAAGCGGGCCAACGTCGTTCTGTGGTCGGGTGATCCACTCGAGCTGTCGAGCCGCGCCGAGCGCGTCTTCATCGACGGGGTGGAGCAGCCGGGCGACCACCGGCAGAAGCGGCTCCTCGAGCGGTACCTGCGGCGGTAGGTCGCTGCTCCAAGCCCTCGGTTCCGGCGAAGCGCTGACTGGCGCGGATCGTCGGGCGCTCCGCCGCGGCGCACCGTCCATCACTGAAACCAGCTTCGGACACGTGTGGCGACCTTCATGGCGGCCGGCACGGTGGGCGCCCGCCGTTTGGGCTGGTCGGCGTCGCGGCGGCCGGGCACTTCGCTCCGGCATCCCAACCGAACGCATCATCGTGCAAGCCCCCACCCTCGAAGGAGCATCATGGACACGTGGGGACGGGCACGCGCGCGCGGCCCACCGCGCGTCGTGTAGCGCGACAACCGGCCCGGCTTCGGCTATGAGGGCGCACCTCCAACGGAGCCAGGCAACCTCCAGCCAGAGAGCGCGATGAAGATTCACGAGTACCAGGGCAAGGAGATCTTCAAGAAGTACGGCGTGCCCGTGCCGCGCGGGATCCTCGTCTACACGCCGGCCGAGGCGGAGAAGGCGGCGCAGGCTTTGGGCACGGGCGTGGTGGTGGTGAAGGCCCAGATCCACGCCGGCGGCCGCGGCAAGGGCGGCGGCGTGAAGATCGCCAGGAGCCCATCGGAGGCGCGCGAGCTCGCCAACGCGATGCTCGGCATGATGCTGAAGACGCACCAGACCGGGCCCGAGGGCCAGCGGGTGAACAAGCTCCTCATCGAGGAGGGCCTGCAGATCGAGCGCGAGCTGTACCTGGGGGCCACGCTCGACCGCGCCACCTCGCGCGTGACGTTCATGGCCTCGGCCGAGGGCGGCGTGGAGATCGAGGAGGTCGCTTTGAGGCACCCGGAGAAGATCCTCAAGGAGACGGTCGACCCGGCGGTGGGCTTCTGCGACTTCCAGGGCCGAAAGCTCGCCTACGGGCTGAAGCTCACCGGCGAGACGGTGGGCAAGCTCGTGCGCTTCTGCAAGGCGCTCTACCGCTGCTACGTCGAGACCGACGCTTCGCTCGCCGAGATCAACCCGCTGGTCATCTTGAAGGACGGCTCGGTGATGGCGCTCGATGCGAAGATGAGCTTCGACGAAAACGCGCTCTACCGGCAGCCCGACATCGCCTCGATGCGCGACCGCGACGAGGAGGACCCGACCGAGGCCGAGGCCAAGGAGCACGACCTGGCCTACATCTCGCTCTCGGGGAACATCGGCTGCATGGTGAACGGCGCCGGCCTGGCCATGGCCACGATGGACACCATCAAGCTGGTCGGCGGCGAGCCGGCCAACTTCCTCGACGTCGGCGGCGGCGCGTCGAAGGAGAAGGTGACCGCGGCGTTCAAGATCATCCTCAAGGATCCCGACGTGCGGGCCATCCTCATCAACATCTTCGGCGGCATCATGAAGTGCGACGTCATCGCCGAGGGGGTGGTGGCCGCCGCGAAGGATGTGCACCTGAAGGTGCCGCTGGTGGTGCGGCTCGAGGGCACCAACGTCGAGCGGGGCAAGGAGATCCTCAAGGCGTCAGGCCTGCCGATCATCTCGGCGGACAACCTGAGGGAGGCGGCCGAGAAGGCGGTAGCGGCGGCAAGGGGATGAGGGCGGAGAAGGCCACGGCGGCCCTCCTGGCGCTCGCGTCGTGCGGAGGGCCGCTCCACCAGAAGGACGAGGCGTCGGTCACCTACCGCGCCGCGTTCAGCAGCGAAGCCGGAGTGAATACCAAGGTGCTCTTCCCGTTCCCCGACGACGGCGCGCAGCTTCAGGTCGAACGCGGGCTGGTGACTTCGGGCGGCAGCTTCCGGCTCGAGAGCTCGGCCGAGGGCGTGGGCCTTTCGCTCGAGGGCCGGGGCCGGGTCGAGGTCAGCTTCCGCGCGGACAAGGTGAAGGGGCTGGGGGAGGGCGGCATTCCCCAGGCCAGCCTGACGCGGTCGGTGCCCGACGGCGGAATCGGCGACCGCTACGTGCGGGTGAACAAGGGCGGCTCGGCGACGCTGCCCATCGAGTTCGAGTACACCGCCGCGCGCGAGTGCGGCGACAGGTGCGGTGGTCGGCGCAGCTGGACGTTCTCTGGGAACGTCGGCCTCGCGCTGCAGGAGGTTTCGATGAGCTTCGTGGAGGAGCAACGGCAATGAGCATCCTGGTGAACCACGACACGAAGGTCCTCTGCCAGGGCATCACCGGCTCGGCGGGGAGCTTCCACGCCAAGCAGATGCTCGAGTACGGCACCCGTCTCGTGGCGGGCGTGGTGCCTGGCAAGGGCGGGCAAGAGTTCGAGGGCAAGGTGCCGCTGTTCAACACCGTGGCCGACGCGGTGAAGCAGACGGGCGCGAACGCCTCGGTCATCTTCGTGCCGCCGGCCTTCGCCGCCGACGCCATCATGGAGGCGGCCGACGCGAACGTGCCGCTCATCATCACCATCACCGAGGGCATTCCGGTGAACGACATGGTGAAGGTGAAGCGCTTCATCGCCGACAAGCCGGTGCGCCTGGTCGGCCCCAACTGCCCGGGCGTCATCACCCCCGGAGCGAAGTGCAAGATCGGCATCATGCCCGGCCACATCCACCGGCCGGGGCGGGTCGGCGTGGTGTCGCGCTCGGGCACGTTGACGTACGAGGCGGTGTTCCAGCTCACGCAGCTTTCGCTCGGCCAGTCGACCGCGGTGGGCATCGGCGGCGACCCGGTGAACGGCACCGACTTCGTCGACTGCCTCGAGCTGTTCAACGCCGACCCGGAGACCGAGGCGGTCATCATGATCGGCGAGATCGGCGGCAGCGCCGAGGAGAAGGCCGCCGAGTACATCGCCCGGGAGTTCCGCAAGCCCATCGCCGGCTTCATCGCGGGGCAGAGCGCTCCTCCGGGCAAACGCATGGGGCACGCGGGCGCCATCATCGCCGGCGGAAAGGGCACCGCGGCCGAGAAGATTCGCGCGCTCAGGGAGGCGGGCGTCCTGATGGCGCCGTCTCCCGCCGAGCTGGGCAGCACCCTGGTCGAGGCGATGAAGCGCGGGCCGGCGAAGCGGGCGGTCTAGCCACGCTCGGGCCGACAACCACACACCACGAGGAACGACATGGCCATCGAAAGAACGCTGTCCATCATCAAGCCCGACGGGCTGGAGAAGGGAATCATCGGCAAGGTCATCGCCCGGCTCGAGGAGGCAGGCCTCAAGCCCGTCGCCATGCGCATGCAGTGGCTCTCCCAGAAGGAGGCCGAGGGCTTCTACGCCGTCCACCGCGAGCGGCCGTTCTTCAACGACCTGGTGAAGTTCATGACCTCGGGCCCGGTGGTGCTGATGGTGCTCGAGGGCGAGAACGCCATCGCCAGGAACCGCGAGGTGATGGGCGCCACCGATCCGAAGAAGGCGGCTCCCGGCACCATCCGCAAGGACTTCGCCACCGACGTGGAGAAGAACACGGTGCACGGCTCGGACAGCCCGGAGAACGCGAAGAAGGAGATCGCGTACTTCTTCCGCGACACCGAGCAGTTCAGCTACGCCTGGAAGCGCTGAGGCGCCGAAGGAGGAGCGGTAGGGCGGTCACCGCCGCTCCGAGCACAGGCCAGAGGGCGGAGAACCGCGGCGGCACGCCCCGCTCGAGCAACGCCTGGTCGGGCTCCACGGGTCGACGCGACACGAGCCGCAACGGCCGCTCGACGGGGCCGAACCTCATGCGGTTTTCCCAGCCTCATCGGCAAGATGCGGCCGGGTTGGCTCTCGCTCGGGCGGGGAACATTTGGAAGCAACTTTTTTCTCGCCGGCCGGACAATGCGGGTCGCTTGTCGGGGGACGTGTTCCGATGACGACGACCGAGGTCAGGCGGGGGCGCGCGCCGGTGCGGAGGCTTCACGGGGGCGAGTCGCCCGTGCGGGCGCCGGTGGCGGGGTCGTCGACGGGCTCGGGGCTTTGCGTGAGCCTGGCCGTCTACGACGAGGCCGACGGGCGCGCCGTGGTGCTGGTGGAGAAGCAGGCCGGCGCCTTCGGCGAGGCGCGCGTGAAGGCATTCGGAATCGAGGTCGCGGTGGCGGTGCTGCCGTCGTCCGACGCGGAAGAGGTGGCCCGTTCGCTGGCGCGACCGCTCGCGCAGAGAGGTCTCCTCTGCGAGGTGCGGAGGGCCATCGCCGAGGAGCTCGACGCCGATGCGGTGCTGCTGGAGGTTCGGCCGGGCCGCTCGACGGGCGCAAGGGCCGGCGCGTAGAGCCGCTCCGGTAGAGCCGCTTCTCGACGCGCCGCGAGCCGACGAGCATGGCGCGAGCAGCGCAAGGAAGGCCGAAGCGGCAGCACTGGGCGGGTACGGCGCGGAGGCGTGAGGTGGCGATGCGACGCGGCTCGCTCGCCCGGCCGATGGGAGGCCAAAGACCTGCTCTAATATTGCGCGCCGTGCGATCGGGCCTGCTCATCGCCGGGTTGGTCCTTTGCGGTTGCGGCAAGCCTCCGCAGAAGGAGGCCAACCGCGCCCCCAGCGTGGCCGAGTCGTCGCCGCCCTCGCCGGTGGCCATCGGCAACGGCCCCAACTGCCGCCTCACCTTCAGTGCGACCATCGCGGACCCCGACGTTTCGGACGTGCTGGTGGCGAAGTGGTTCGTCGACGACCGCTCGCAGAGCGCCGCGCCGGTGGCGGAGGAGGAGCTGCCTCCGAATGCCCGCACCGCGCGGTGGGTACAGCTCGTGGGCTCGGCGTCGAGCCCGCTCCACGCCGGCGGCGAGCACCTGGTCGAGCTGGTCGTCTCCGACGGGCTGTTGCTGGGCCGCGAGCCCCAGCCGAGACAGCGGCTCTCCGACGGCGCGGAGATCCAGACCTTCGCCGTCACCCACGCGTGGACCGTCCAGGTCGAGCAGGGCAAAGACTGCCCCTGACGGCTTGAGCTGTTCGACCGTTTGTGGCTAACCCTTCGTCGATGGCCGACCAGGTCCAACTGCCAAGAGAGGGAGCGGGAGCGGGAGCGTTCGCGGGAAGGATGCAGCCGACCGACCTGCTCGGCATGTCGCTCGAGGAGCTGACCGAGCTGGTGGCAAGTCTGGGCGAGCGGTCGTACCGCGCCAGACAGCTCTACCAGTGGGTGCACCGCCGGCTCGCCACCGACTTCGAGCAGATGACGGATCTGCCCAAGGCGCTGCGCAAGGCGCTGGCCGAGCGAGCCACGCTGACGCCGCTGGAGAAGGACGCCGAGCAGCGCTCCGTGGACGGCACCATCAAATACCGCTTCCGCACGCGCGACGGCCGGCTCATCGAGTCGGTGTACATGCCCTCGGAGGACCGGAAGACGCTCTGCGTGTCGACGCAGGCCGGCTGCGCCATGGGCTGCACCTTCTGCGCGACCGCCACCCTCGGGCTTCAGCGCAACCTGACCGCGGGCGAGATCGTCGCGCAGGTGCACGCGGTGAACCGCGAGGTGCGGCGCAACGAGGGCTTCGACGACTCGACCCGCCCGCTCACCAACCTGGTGTTCATGGGCATGGGCGAGCCTCTGCACAATTTCGAGAACCTCAAGGCAGCGCTCGGGGTGCTCCAGTCGGAGGACGGGCCCAATTTCTCGCACCGGCACATCACCGTCTCCACGGTGGGCCTGGTGCCGATGATCGAGCGATTCGGCCAGGAGACCGACGTCAAGCTCGCCATCTCGCTCAACGCCACCACCGACGAGCTGCGCGACCGCATCATGCCCGTCAACCGCAAGTGGAACATCGCCGCGCTCCTCGAGGCCTGCCGGAAGCTCCCGCTGCGGCAGGGCCGGCGCATCACCTTCGAGTACGTGCTGATGCGGAACGTGAACGACTCGGACGAGGACGCGCGGAGGCTGGTCGAGCTGCTCCGCGGCCTGCCGGCCAAGGTGAATCTCATTCCGTACAACGAGAACCCGATGCTCTCGTTCCGCACCACCGCGGACGAAAGGGCCGAGGCCTTTCGCGCCATCCTGCTCGATGGGCACGTGGCGGCCTTCATCCGGAAGAACCGGGGGCGCGACATCGCCGCGGCGTGCGGCCAGCTCGCCAATCGACCGGAAAGAGGCGCGGGAAGTCGAGGCGATGGAGCGGTGTTGGCGCGGTGACGGAGCCTTGACTTGGGCCCGCCCTTTCCCGTATTAGCCGCGCTCCCAAACACCGGAGCTCGCAAATGGCCGTAGCGATTCGCCTTTCCCGCGCTGGCGCGAAGAAGCGCCCCTACTATCACATCGTCGCCACCGACTCGCGCAGCCGCCGCGACGGCAAGTTCATCGAGGCGATCGGCGCGTACGACCCGAACCCCAACCCGCCCAAGTTCGAGATCGACGAGGAGCGGTTGCAGTACTGGCTCAAGAGCGGCGCCCAGCCCTCGGAGACCGTCGAGGGGCTGCTCCGCCGGGCGAAGAAGCAGCCCGCGGCCAAGGCCTAGCGGTTTGGGCGAGCCGATGACCGAGCTCATCACCTACATCGCCAAGGCGCTGGTCGACCGACCCGACCAGGTCGAGCTCCGCGAGTCGGGCGCCGACGGCACCAGGGTGTTCGAGCTGAAGGTGGCCCCCGAGGACGTGGGCAAGGTCATCGGGCGCGACGGGCGAACGGTGAACGCGATGCGCACGCTGCTTCTGGCCGCCGCCCAGAAGCGGGGTGAGCGGGTGCGGCTCGAGGTGCTCGATGACCGCCGCCCGAAGAACGGCCAGCCCGCGAAGGGACCGGCCGAGGGGCAGCCGGCGCAGGAGTGAGCGTGGCGTTCCGCCGCCACCTCCAGCTCGGCTACGTCGCCCGCGTGCACGGGCTCGCCGGAGAGCTCGCCGCCAAGCCGTTCGACCCCGAGTCGCAGACGCTGCTCAAGGTGAAGCGGGTGGTGTTGCGGCTCCCGAGCGGCGAGGAGCGGCAGCACGCGCTGACGGGTGCCCGCCAGACGCCCAAGGAGACGCTCATCGCGCTGGCCGACGTGCGCGACCGCACTGCCGCCGAGGAGCTGATCGGCGCCACGGTGCTCGTCTTCCGCGAAGATCTGGGCCCGCTCGCCGACAACGAGTTCTTCCAGGGCGACCTGGTCGGGCTCGAGGCGGTCGACCCCGAGGGCCGATCGCTGGGGCGCGTCGAGGAGGTGTTCTCCGCCGGGCCGGTGCCGAACCTGGTGATTCGCACGGACGGCGGCGAGCTGATGGTGCCGTTCGCCGACGAGTTCGTGCCCGAGGTGGACGTACACGGAGGCCGCGTGGTGGTACGGCCTCCCGAGGAAGCGGAGTAGCCGGTGGCCTTCTCCTTCGAGGTGCTGACGATCTTCCCCGAGATGATCTCGGCCTACGTGGGCGCGAGCATCCTCGGCAAGGCGCAACAGAAGGGGCTCGTCTCGATTCGGGCGGTCGACATCCGCGACTTCGCGCCGGGCAAGCATCGCGTCACCGACGACGCTCCGTACGGCGGCGGAGCGGGCATGGTGATGAAGGTCGAGCCCGTGGTGGGGGCCATCGAGGCCTCGCGCGCAGCTCTGCCCGGGGCGAAGGTGCTCTTGATGAGCCCCAAGGGCCGGGTGCTGGACCAGGGGTACGTGCGCGAGCTGGCGGCGCACTCCGGAGGGCTCGTGCTGGTGTGCGGCCGGTACGAAGGCGTCGACGAGCGGGTGCTCTCGTACGTCGACGGCGAGCTGTCGGTCGGCGACTTCGTGCTGACCGGCGGCGAGCTGGCGGCCCTGTGCGTGGTGGACGCGGTGTCGCGGCTTTTGCCGGGCGTGCTGGGCAACGTCGAGTCGGCCGGCAGCGAGAGCTTCGAGGAAGGGCTGCTCGAGCATCCCCAGTACACCCGCCCGCCCGTGTTTCGGGGCCAGGCCGTGCCGGCGGTGCTCCAGTCGGGAGACCACGCGAAGATCGCCCGGTGGCGGAGGTGGCACGCCCTGCGGCTGACGAGGGATCGGCGGCCAGACCTGTTCTCGCAACTGGCCCTGTCCGAGGCCGACCGGAAGCTGCTCGAGGGCGACGAGCCCTCCTGACGAGCGCGCAGCACTTGCCCTTTGGCCGCGCCGCTGGTAGGTACGCCAGCCCTTTCGAGTGGTTACTGGAGTCTGACCATGCGCCCCAGCGCGATCGAATTCATTCAGTCCAGGAATTTGCGCAAGGACGTCCCCGACTTTTCGACCGGCGACACCGTTCGCGTCTGGTGGATGGTGCGCGAGGGCGACAAGGAGCGCCCGCAGGCCTTCGAGGGCATCGTCATCCGGAAGACCCGGGGCGGCTCGTCGGCCACCTTCACCGTGCGCAAGGTCAGCTACGGCGTCGGCGTCGAGCGCATCTTCCCGCTGCACAGCCCACGCTACGAGCGCATCGAGGTGCTCTCGAAAGGCGACGTGCGGCGCAACCGGCTCTTCTACCTCCGCAACCTGCGCGGCAAGGCCTCGCGCGTCGAGACCCTCGAAGAGACCGAGCAGGCCGCCCCGGTCGCTCAGGCCCAGGGTGCGCCGGCGCCGGCGGAGGGAGCGGCTGCTCCGGCCGAGGCCCAGCCCGAAGGCGGCGAGAAGACGGCCAAGAAGGCCAAGGGCGAGAGGCCGCCGCCAAGGCCTGATTCCTTCCCGGCGCGAAGTCTGGAGCGACGCGCCCGGAGCCGGTAGCCTCGGGGCGCCATGTACGTCCTCGAGCTCGCGGTTCAGGGGGTGCGTGGGTTCGCCTCGTCGGCGCGCGTGCCGCTCAAGCCCGGCTACCAGGTGTTGAAGCCCTCGGGCCGGGAGCCTCCTCCGCTCGCGGCGCTGTTCGTCTCGCTCTGCTACAACGACGCGCGCGGCACCGACGCGCAGTTCGCCGCAACGGGCGAGAGGGCCTCGAAGGCCGGCGTCACGCTTTACGGCAACGACCAGGGAACGTACCGCATCGTGCGCGAGCTCGGCGGGCCGGGCGCGCTGCACCGGCTCGACAAGGCGAGCAACCGCTTCGAGGTCCTCTCGCAGGACGCGGCGGAGATCGGCCAGTTCTTGCGCTCGCAGGTGGGCGTGCCATCCAAGGCGGCGCTCGAGCAGATCTTCTGCCTCCATTCGGCGCAGCTGCCCACGCGGCGGCCCAAGGGCCAGCCCAAGCCCCCCTCGTCAGCACCCAGGTCCGCGCTCGCCAGCCACGCTCCCGTGGTGGCTGACGCCTCGTCGCTCGAGGCGAAGCTTGCCGAGCTGAAGCGAGAGCACGCGCTCTCCAAGGAGGTCGACCAGCTCCAGTTTCAGCTCGACGGCATCGCCCAGCAGCTCTTCGAGCTCGAGTCGAAGGTGAAGAGCACCGACGGGCTGAAGGAGGCCATCCGCGAGGCCGAGGAGAACGCGGCCCGCTCGCCCACCATCGAGTCGATGGGCCTGCCCAAGGACATCATCTCGCGCGCCGAGCGGTACGCCACGCTGGTGCAGAAGCGCGACGAGGCGCTGATCCGCATCCAGGCCGAGCGCGAGGAGGCCGAGGGCCGGGCGTCGGGGCCGGTGCGGGTCGAGCCGCCGTTCCGCGACGTGCGCTTCGTCGGCGGAATCGCCGCCGGGGTGGTCTTCTTCGGGCTGGGGATGTTCCTGTCCGGCGATGCGCGGTACGTGGCGCTGCTCGACATCCCTGCGTTCGGGCTGGCGGCCCTGGCCGCCCTGAAGTGGGTGGACGATCTGCAGGCTGCGACGGCGGTGAGCCGCAAGGGCGACTATCTGGCCATGCGCGAGAAGAAGGTGATGGACGAGTTCGAGGCCGAAACGGGGCAGGTGAGAGCGGCGATGGCGAAGGCCGGCGTGGAGACCCCCGAGCAGCTCATCGAGTTCCTCTCGCGCAGGCCGCTGCTCCTCGAGCGCGTGGCCGAGCTGAAGCAGCAGCTCGCCGACCACGAGAAGGACCCGGACTACGCCAGCGCGGCCGCCCGGTACGCGCAGCTCAAGGCCGAGCAGGAGCGCATCAACGCCAGGCTCCTCGAGAAGGGAGGCTACGTGCGCGACGTGCGCGAGGTCGAGCGCGACATCGCCCGCACCGAGGAGGCCATCGCCAGGGCGAAGAATCCCCAGCCCGCGTCCGAGCCGACGTTCTCGGCGGTGCCGACCGGGCCGGCCGAGGTGTACGAGGACCCGACGCCGCCGGTGATGCTCCTCGCGGCGGATCTCTTCGGGGCCGACGTGGTTGCCACCGCCGCGCAGCTCAAGGACCGGTGCGGTCAATACCTCGCCGCGCTGACCGACAAGCGCTACCACGGAGTGGAGTTCGACAAGGACGGGCGGGCCTTCGCGGTGGCTCCGGGCCGACGAGTGCCGGTGGGCGAGCTCGCCGGGCCCGACCTCGACATCTATTACCTCTCGCTGCGGTTCACCGTCATCGAGAAGCTGAGCGCTCGCGCCAAGGTGCCGTTTTTCATCGAGGACTCGCTCGCGTTCGTGGACGCCGCCGAGCACGGTCTGCTCGGGCGGATGCTCAAGCACCTGGGAACGCTGACGCAGCTTTTGCACGTGGCCGACGGGACGGGAGCTTCCGCCGCGGCCGACGCCATCGTGGCGGTCTGACGCCCTAACGCGGCGGGCGAAGGCCGCTGCCGTTGCGCAGCCCCAGATACAGCCCGACGTACATCATCTGAATCAACACCGCGGCCGGGATGAGGCCGACGCACAGCGCCAGCATGCCGACGATCACGATGACGATGGTCAGCAGGCAGGTCACCACGATGTCGCCGCGGCGGTGCTTCGAGACGACGAAGATGTTCTTGATCGACTCCATCGCGCCAACGCCGTCGGTGTAGGCCAGCTCGGCGTTCGCGAAGACGAGGGGCAGGAGGAAGTAGATGATCGGAACGAGCGCGATCAGGGCGCCGATGACGAAGACGGCGCCACCCGCTCCCTCGAGCAAGGCGTCGACGTCGAGCTTCTCGAGCGGAATGCCGTTCACCGCGGCGGCGATGAGGGCCAGCACGGCCGCATACGCGGCCACGGGGAGGCCGAACAAGACGAAGATCAGCACCTTCTGCGCGACGATCGTCCCGATCTTCGGGAACTGGCTGAACATTCGCCCGACGTCGGCCTTGCGCCCCTCGAGCACGTCGATCAGCACCCGGACGAAGCCCACCTCGAAGACGGCCTGCCCGGCGGTCGTGACGACCTGCGAGAGCAGCGCTCCGACCGTGACGGCAACATCGCCCCGTGCGCGGAACGGCAACTGCACGATCGCGGCGACGAGGCTCACCACCACGGCGCACGCGGCGAGCACGAGCAGCGAGACCAGCAACATGAGCCACTCGCGCTTGAAGCTCTCCCAGACGTGGTCCCACACCATGCCCGGCGTGACGCTGGTGCGATCGAATGGCACGCGCGGGGCGAGCGATTGACAGCGCGGGCAGTACGGCTCGCTCCCGCCGAGGCTGCACCCCTCGCACATGAAACTGCCGCATCGCTCGCAGATGCGCGTCGCGACCTGTTCCTCGTGCACCGCGCAACGGGCCGTTGCTCCGTTCATGGCGCCAGTCATATCGCGGCCGATCGACTCCACGGAAAGGCGAGCTCGAGCCGAGTCGAGGCCGACGGGTCGCGTGAGTGCTCGCTGCGATGTGCTCGCCTGCGCGGGCGCGGCGTCGTGTGGCGTGCGGCCCGCGAATGCACCCTCCTCCGTGTACGCCGGTCGATGTCGGTCGCGCACGATATGGAATGGTGGATGGAGGGCATGATGGACAGGCGGGGATTTGGATTCGCAGCCGAGGACGCGGCGGCGAAGTGGCTCGAGTCGGGCGGCTACCGGATTCGCGAGCGGAACTTCCACTGCCCCTACGGCGAGATCGACATCGTCGCCGAGAAGGACGAGCTGGTCTGCTTCGTCGAGGTCCGCGCCCGGTCGTGGGGAGATCCGGCCGAGACGGTGAGCCCTCCGAAGCAGCGGCGCGTGGTGCGGGCGGCGCTGCAGTACCTGCTCTCGCAGCGGCTGAACGACGTCGGCATCCGCTTCGACGTCATCACCGTCGTCGGCCGTGGGCCCGATGCCGAGGTCGAGCACATCGCCGATGCGTTCGATGCCGGCATGTGACGTCGGACGAGGGCGCTCGAGGCCAGAGGCTGCGGATGCGCCGTTGCACCGCCGCGCCTTTCATGCTGAACGCGGCCCATGGCCGGCTCGCTGTTCCTCGTCTCCACGCCGATCGGCAACCTGAAGGACCTCACCACCCGCGCGCTCGAGACGCTGAAGACGGTGCGCTTCGTCATCGCCGAGGACACCAGGCACACCCGCGCGCTCCTCGAGTCCCAGGGGCTCTCCAACGAGCTGGTCAGCCTCCCTGCCTTCGCCGAGGCCGAGCGAGCCGAGGGCATTCTCGACCGCATCGAATCGGGCGAGGACGCGGCGCTGGTGACGGACGCGGGAACGCCCGGCATCAGCGACCCGGGGGAGAAGCTGGTCGAGCGAGCCGTGGCCCGCGGGATTCGCGTCGTTCCGGTGCCGGGCCCGACCGCGCTCATCGCCGCGCTCTCCGTCTCCGGCCTGCCCACCGGCCGCTTCCACTTTCTGGGCTTTCTGCCGCGCAAGGGCTCCGAGCGGCAGGCGATGCTCGAGGAGGTGGCGCCGCTCCGCGCCACGCTGGTCCTCTACGAGTCCCCCCGGCGGCTCGCCGAGACGCTCGAGGACCTGCACCGGACGCTGGGAGATCGCCGGGCCTGCATCGCCCGCGAGCTGACCAAGGTCCACGAGGAACTCGTGCGCGGCCGGCTCTCCGAGCTGGTGGCCCGCTTCGCCAGGGCGGAAGTACTCGGCGAGGCGGTGGTGGTGGTGGAGGGGAGCTCCGGCCCGGAACGATGGACCGAAGCAGAAGTCGTCCGCGCGCTGGAAGAAGGCCTCGCCCGCGGCGAGAAGCTCAAGCCGCTGTCGACGGAGATCGCCCACCGCGCAGGCTGGTCGGGCCAGGACGTCTACCGGCTGGGCCTCAAGCGCAAATGACGCTCACGACGCTGCGGCCACCACGGTGAGCAGCCAGGCCAGCGTTCCGGCCAACACCAGCCAGTAGGGCGAGAACGCGTGCAGCTGCCTTCTGACCTGTCCCACGTCGCTTCCTCCTGACCGTTCAGACACGTCTGACGTGGTCGGGCGAAAAACCTTTCAAGGCGCCCTGCAACGGCCCGATTTCCGGGCAGTTTCCGCCTCAGAACACGAAGCTGGCCTCGAGGTCCAGCCGCCAGACGCTGGTCTCGGTGGCGCGGAACCGCCGCGACGGCATGTCCGCCCGCCAGTCGAAGTTCGGGTTGATCTCGATGGGCGAGGCGGTGATGTCGACGGTGCCGTTGCCGTTGAAGTCCTTGCCGATGGACTCGTCGGTGAGCGTGTGCTCGGTGTTGTAGAGCAGCGTGCCGCGGGCCTTGAGGTGCACGTACTCGGCCGCGTGGGCGACGAAGCCGACCGAGCCGCCGATCTGCAGGTAGTCCTGCGTGTAGAGCAGCTTGCCGAACATGTCGCTCATCTCGTTGTAGTAGCGGCCCTCGGACACGTACGTGGCGATGCCGCGGAGGTCGATGGCCACCTTCTGGTGCTTCGACGGCTCGTCATAGGCGTTGAGCTCCGAGCCGAAGACGAAGCCTCCGGTGTGCGCCGGGCGAATGCCGGTCTCCGAGAGCGTCCACTGATCGGTGCCGCAGTTGCCGGGCCGGCCCATCGACGGCTGGGGCGGTGAGCCGCCGTAGCCGGTGGTGTTCGGGTTCTCGCAGTTCGAGTACCAGCCCGGGCCGCGGAAGGGCAGCGTGTACCAGAGCTGGAAGTACGGGTCGGCCACGCCGATGCGCTTGGAGAACGAGGTGTAGAACTTGTACTTGTGGATGCGGTCGCCGATGGCCCCGCGCGCGTTCGGAGCGGTCGGCTTGCCCGGCTCCAGCCGCTCGGCGGTCGGCGCGGTGTAGTCGACGCCGAAGATCCACATCGGCTTGGTGTCGTCCTTCTGCTGGTTGAAGAAGGCGTATGCCAGGCCGAAGGTCATGTCGCCCAGCCCGCCGCGCCAGACGTCGTCGTCGGGGCCGTGCGACACCTCGAACATCGGCCGCCGGCCGGCACCGCTGGTGGGGCACGAGGGGTCGAGCAGCTCGCCGTTCGCCTGCAGGCAGTTGTTGTAGATCGTCGAGTTCGTCTCGTCGGTGCGCTCGTCGAGCGACTTGCCATCGTTGAACCGCCAGCGCCGCGTCTTCGAGAACACCAGCGGAACGCCGAACCGCAGCTCGAAGTCCTGCCACAGCCCGATGCGGACGTCGAAGTTGAGCCGCTGGTCGAGCTCCTTGAAGCGCAGCTCGGTGACGTCTTCGACCGCGCCGCGCTGGTGGTGCTCGCGGACGATCTTGGTCATCTGCTGCGTGCGGCTGAACCCCACGTCGAGGTACATGCCGAACGGGTCTTTCGGCTCGAAGGACGACGCGATCCGGGTCAACTCCGCCGCACCCGCGGGAAGGGCGAATGCGAGCGCGAGGGCTACGCCAAGCCGTGTCAAGAGGACCTCCCGCTCCACTCGGCCACGCGCGTTCAAGGCTGGGCCGACGCTAACGAGGCGGAAAAAGGGGGTCAAGAAACCGGTTGTCAACCGGTTGTCTCACCCTCCGGCGATCGCGGCCGACCAAAGGCCGTCGAGCCGGCGGATCTCCGCATCCAGCGCGGCCTTCTGCGCCTCGCTCAGGCGCTTCTTGAAGGTCTCGTGGCTGTCGAAGGGGTCGATGACGCGGTCGTCGGCTCGCATGAGCTGGTAGTGCAGGTGCGGAGCGTACGACTTGCCGCTGTTGCCGCTCGAGGCGATGACGTCGCCCTTCTTCACCTTCATGCCCAGGCGCGTCGCCTTGGGGATCTCGGACAGGTGGAGGAAGAGCGCCTTGCGCCGGCCGCCCGATTCGGTCAGCTCGAGGCAGTTGCCGTTGCAGCGGAAGTTCCAGTTCTTGCGCGTGATGGTGCCGTCGAACGTGGCCTTCACCGGGGTGCCCACCGGCGTCTTGAAGTCCACGCCCTTGTGGCCCCGTCCGTCCTTGAGCCGCGAAGTGACCTGCTCGTAGGTGTCGATCGGCGCGTCGACCAGCCGCCGCTCGAGCTCCTCGCCCGAGGGCTCGTACAGCCGGGCGAACGCGTCGCCCTCGGCCTTGAAGCGGTAGGCCTGGAACGTCTTCTCCATCTTCGAGGACTTGAATCGCACCGCGTGCACCACCGGCTCCTCGCCGGCCCGCCGCTCGTAGAGGACGTCGAGAGTGTCGCCCCGCCGGAGATCCGCCGGAACGTTCAGCCACCACACCAGGGCGCGGGTGACGACCTGGGTCAGCGGCGCGCCGACCTCACGGCCGACCGCGGCGACGATGGCCGTCTCCAAAGGCCCGTCGACGGTGATGGACACGCGCTCGAGCCCGGCCTGCTCGAGCGGGCTTTTCGCGGGCGTGGGCGGCGGAGGTCCCGCCGGCTCGGGAGCGGGCGTCTCGGCCACCGTCGTGGGCGCGCCGGGCAACGGCTCGGAGGGGCGGCTTTTTAGAAAAAAGTAGATGCCGCCCGCGATCAGGCCCAAGGCCAGGGCCAGGGCCAGCACCTTCGGCAGGGGGCTCCTGGGGGGCGGTTCTCCCAGCGTGGGAAGCTTCTGGCGCATCGGTCACTCCGCGTCCTTGTCGGGGCTCTCGTCGCGCAGCCCGAACTCCTTCATCTTCGTCTGCAGCGACTTGCGGCTGATCTGCAAGAGCTTGGCGGCGCGGGTGACGTTGCCGCCGGTCTCGGCGAGGGCTTTCTGGATGAGGTCCTTCTCGAGCTCCGCCGACTTCTGCCGGACGATGTCCTTGAGGCTGCCCTCGGCCGGAGGAACGTCCTTCTTGTCGTCGGCCGGCACCGAGCCGCTCTTGACCGGCTCGGGCAAATCGCGCGTGGTGATCTGGGGGCCGTCGGCGAAGAGGAGCACGCGCTCCATCAAGTTCTCGAGCTCGCGAATATTCCCCGGCCACGGGTAGGCCTGAAGGAGCGCCAGCGCGTCGTCGGAGATGCCCTCGATCTTCTTGTTCAGCTTGCGGTTGTACTTGTCGATGAAGTGCTGCGCGAGCATGGGGATGTCGCTCTTCCGCTCGCGAAGCGGCGGCAGCACGATCGGCACCACGTTGAGGCGGTAGTAGAGGTCTTTTCTGAAGCGGCCGGCCTCGATCTCGGCCTTGAGGTCGCGGTTGGTGGCGGCGATGAGCCGCACGTCGACCCGCACCGTCTTGATGCCGCCCACGCGCTCGAACTCGCTCTCCTGCAGCGCGCGGAGCAGCTTCACCTGCATCTCGACGGGGATCTCGGCGATCTCGTCGAGGAAGAGGGTGCCGCCGTCGGCCAGCTCGAACCGGCCCGGCTTCGAGGTCACCGCGCCGGTGAACGCGCCCCGCTCGTAGCCGAACAGCTCGGACTCCATCAGGTCCTTGGGGATGGCGGCGCAGTTGATCTTGATGAGCGGCTTGTCGCGGCGGCTCGAGCCCTCGTGGAGCGCGGTGGCGATGAGCTCCTTGCCCGTGCCGCTCTCGCCGGTGATCAGCACGGTGGAAGGCGTGTCGGCGACCTTCTCGATGATCTTGAAGATCTCCGCCATCTGGGGCGAGGCGCCGATGATGGCGTGCCGGCCCTTGCCGCCGTCGGGCTTGATCCACTTCTGGGCGCTCTCGTGCGTCTTGGCGGCCTTGGCGATGACCGCCTGGATCTCCGCCTGGTCGAACGGCTTGGTGATGTAGTCGAAGGCCCCGAGCTTGATGGCCTCGACGGCCGAGTCGACGGTGCCGTGCGCGGTGATGATGATGACCGGCACGTCGGGGCGGGCCGCGTTGACGGTGCGGAGAATCTCCATGCCGCCGACCTTGGGCATGACCAGATCGGTGACCACGATGTCGGCGCCGTTCTTCTCGAACTCGGCCAGGCCCTGCTCGCCGTCGGCGGCCACGGAGACGTCGTAGCCGCTCTTGCGGAGCATCGCGGCCAGAACCTTCCGCAGATTGGCTTCGTCGTCGACGACCAGCACCTTCGTCATCGGGCGCGGACCATACTCGAACCCACCCGCAAACGCTCCCGCGAACGCTCCCGCTCCCGGCCGTTGAACCTGGTGCCCGGCAGGCTCAACCGACGGGAGTGGGAGCGGGAGCGGGAGCGTTGGCGGGAAGGGTTACTTTTTGGCTTCCAGCGTGCAGATGGCGTCGGGGTGCTTGATGCGGAGGATGAGCGCCTCGAGCACGCGGAACGGGTGGTTCATGTTCGACGCGCCCAGGTAGGCGGTCACCATGTCCTGGGCGACGGCGAGGTCCATGTTCTCGCGGCCGGTGGAGATGACCACGCCCGAGTCGCCGCGCAGCCGGTTCGACTGGTAGACGCCGTCGACGGCGAGCTGGCGGATGGTTTCGATCTCCAGCACGCCGGTCTTCTCGTAGATGCGGTGGAGCAACGAGTAGAGCCTCGGCGAGAGCACCACCGCGTACGGGCCGTAGTGGCCCTGCTCGTTCAGCTTGCGAGTGGCCTCGACGACCGCCTGGTAGCCGCCGCCGGGTTCCTTCCAGTCGCCCAACGGCACGGTCAGCCGGCCGGTGGCATTCATCAGCCCTTCGTGGCCGAGCTTCGGGTCGCCGTAGAAGATGAGCTCGTCCTCCTGCTGGGCGCACAGGGCGGCGGCGCCGGCGGCGGCCGAGACGTCGAGGGGCATGTTGTGCGTGCGCGCCGCCTCGATGTCGCGCCAGTGCAAGAGAAAGTCCTTGTAGATGATGGGAATGGTCTTGAACCGGCGGGCGTCGGTGAAGACGGTGGCCGTTTCCTGCTCGCCCACGATGTCGACCGCTCCGGGCGAGACGCCGGTGTACTCGTCGTGCGGCACGGTCTGCACCCCGGCACCGAGCGGGCCGTAGATGTCCAGGATGCGGCGGCCCACCAGCGAGCGGCGGGCAACCTCGATCACCGTCTCGTTGAGGCGGGCCCACTCCTCCTCGCGGAGCGGGTTCTCGGCATGTCCAAGGAAGTCAGGCATCGTTCGCGTCCCCGTTTGGTCGAACCGGTGCGCCGGTTCGTCAGTTTTTCTTGAAGGGCTGCCGACGGAGCGAGCCCACCGTCAGCTTGCCAGAGGTCGCCGGCGGCGCCGGAATCGCGTGGAGCACCCGCCCGGCCTCGACGGGCAGACGCTCGGGCATCGGCGCGGGCGGAGGCTTCGCGGCTCCGGTGAAGTGCTCGGCCGGGTATTCCTTCTGGAAGGTGGCCTCCTGGTCTGCGTCGAGCCGCCGCAAGAGCGCGGTGGCCTCGGCGACGTGCTCCTTCTCCTCGCGCGAAAGGTGCTCGAAGAAGGCTTTCGCCTCGGCGACCTCGGCCGCTCTGGCCAGCTGTTCGTAGAAGCTGATCGTCTCGAGCTCGCGCGCGAGCACCGCCCGCACCCTCGCCCGGTCGTCGTCGATGGCGTCGGCCATAAAGCGCGGTCACGTTGCGGCGGCGGAGCGCCGACGTCAAGCGAAAGAAGGTCCGCCCGGAGTCCTGGGCGGTGCCAGGTCCGCCCGGAGTCCTGGCGGTGCGAACTTGTACCGTCCGTTTCGGCACCAAACCTGTACATTCCCCGCCGAATGCCAGACGGAGAGCCGATCGCCGAGGTCTTTGCGCCGCGCGATGCGGTCAGCCGGCCGCAGGCGTCGACCGGCCGCCACGCGCTGCTCGTGGCCGCCGGCATCTTCCTGTCGCGCATCATGGGCCTTCTGCGGCAGCGCGTGTTCGCCCACTACTTCGGCAGCTCGATGGCGGCGGCGGCGTTCCTGGCGGCGCTGCGCATTCCCAACTTCCTGCAGAACCTCTTCGGCGAGGGAGCGCTCTCGGCCTCGTTCATCCCCGTGTACGCGCAGCTGGTGGGCAAAGGAGATCGCGAAGCGTCCGACCGCATCGCCGGGGCGGTGTTCGGAGCGCTGTCGCTTTCGACCTCGGTGTTGGTCGCGCTCGGCGTCGCGTTCGCCGGACCGTTCACCGACCTGGTCGCTCCCGGGCTCGAGCCGGCCACGCGCGAGCTGACGGTGCATCTGGTGCGAATCCTCTTCCCCGGCACGGGGCTGCTCGTCGTCTCCGCGTGGTGTCTGGGCATCCTCAACAGCCACCGCCGGTTCTTCCTCTCGTACGCCGCGCCCGTGGTGTGGAACCTGGCCATCATCGCCACGCTCATTGCTTTCGGCGGGCACGGAGAGCTCGAGAGGCTGGCGGAGATCGTCGCCTGGGGCACGGTGGCCGGGAGCTTCCTTCAGCTCGCGGTACAAGTGCCGCAAACCTTGAGGCTGTTGGGTCGGTTCCGTCCCGCGCTGCTTTTGCGGCTGCCCGAGATGCATCAGGTGGTGAAGGGCTTCGTGCCGGCGGCGGTGGGGCGCGGCGTGGTGCAGGTGAGCGCATTCGTCGACCTGGCCTACGCCTCGCTGGTGACCGATCGGGCCGTCGCGGTGCTGTCGTTCGCGCAGAACGTCTCGCTCTTGCCGGTGAGCCTGTTCGGCATCGCGGTGTCCGCCTCGGAGCTGCCGGCGATGTCGCAGGCGTCGGGCACTCCCCAGGAGGTCGCCGCGCAGCTGCGCGAGCGCATCCGGCAGGGGCTTTCGCGCATCGCGTTCTTCGTGGTGCCGTCGGCGGCCGGCTTCCTTTTTCTGGGCGACGTCGTGGCCGGAGCCTTGTTCCAGACCGGCCGCTTCACCGCCGCGGACACGCGGTTCGCCTGGTACCTGTTGATGGGCTCGGCGGTGGGGCTGCTCGCGTCGACGAGCGGCCGGCTGTACGCGTCGGCGTTCTACGCGATGAAGGACACGCGCACGCCGCTGGCCTTCGCCGTGGTTCGCGTCGTCGTGGGCGCGGCATTGGCGCTGTACGCGGTGCGAGTGCTGCCAGGGCAGCTCGGCGTTCCGGCCGAGCTGGGTGCGGTGGGCATCACCTTGGCGAGCGGCGTGGCCGCGTGGATCGAGTGCCAGCTGTTGCGCCGTCGGCTCGCGCGGCGCATCGGTGACGTGCAGTTGGGAGCGTCGCGTTGGGCGGCCTTGTACGGCGCAGCGGGAGCGGCTTCTCTGGCGGCGCTGGCGACGAAGTGGGGGCTTCTGCGCGCGTTCGGGGCCGAGCCCGGCACGATGGAGCAGTGGGGCGGGCAGTGGCTGCCGGCGCCGCGGCTCGACGCGGTGGCCACTGCCGTGTCGGTGCTCGGGGTATTCGGGCTCGTGTACTTCACCGTCACGTACGCGCTGAAGGTCGAGCAGTCGGCTGCGCTGTTCCGGAAGGTGCTGCGGCGGCCGCGCTGACGACCGGAAGGGCGATCGGCGTCGTCGACCTCGACGGGCGCCATCACCGACGCGCGGTAGAGCACGCCTCACCAGTTGCCGTACTCGTCGCGGGGGAAGAGGTCGCGGTTCAGGTCGGCGACGGCGCTCGACGGCGGAGGCGCCACCGGCCGGAGGCCCGCCAGGAAAGCGACGATGTGCTCGCGCATCTCTGGCCGCAGCTCCGACTGCGCCATCGATTCGAAGCGACGGAGGAGCTCTTCGCGGTCGAGCCGGATCGGCTCGTTGCTCGCCAAGAAGAACAGCGACTCGCCCTCGCCCAGCGCGTCGGACTCGAGCACCTGCACGTGCGGGAAGACGTGCGCCGCGGTGCGAAGCGTGCGTTCGGTGGGCACCCACTGCGCGAACAGGCCGTTCGGCTTCAACCGCCGCTTCACCAGCTCGTAGAACTCGGCGGAGTACAGGCTGCCCGAATACGCCGATCGCGGCCGCAGCGTGTCGGTGATGACGACGTCGTACTGGTCGGGCTCGTCGAGCAGAAACTTCCGCCCGTCGCGCACCGACAGCTCGATGCGCCGGTCCGTGAAGAGCCGGTGGAGCTCGGGGAGGCCCTTCTGGCGCAGGCCCTCGAGGAGCCGCTGCTCGCCCGCGCAGATCTCCACGCACGCGACGCGTTTCGCCCGCGGATCCAGCGACACGCCGAATGGAGTCGAGCCGATGCCCAGGCCGACGACCAGCACGTCCCCCGGATCGGCATGCGCCAGCATCGGCACCACGCCGAGCCGCACGTGGAAGCCGTCGAACGGGTAGCCGTTCTGTGGCTCTCCGCCGATCTGCAGCATGTATTCGTCGGGCGGGCGGTGGGCCAGAGCCGTGACGCACGAGCCGTCCTCTTCGAGGGCGAAGCGCTCTTCGTGGGCGCCGTGGAGCGGGGCCCAGAAGCCAGCCCCATTGGGGAGCGCGGCCGCCGCGGCGATGCCCGTGACTGCCAGCACCGCGGTGCCGAGCCAGCCGGACTTCGCTCGGAACAGAACGGCCGCCGCGAGCGCGACGAGCACCAGCGCGATGCCGAGAATGCGCAGGGTGGCCGGAGTCCCCAGCCGATCGAGCAGCACGAAGCCGGCGACGACCGTTCCCAGCACGCAGCCCAGCGTGTTGGCGAAGAGCAGCCCTCCGGTGCGCCGGCCGATCGTGTCCACGCGCGTGGCGACCAGCCGCTGCACCACCGGGAACGACAGCCCCATCAAAAACGTCGGCGGGAGCAGCAAGAAGGCGGGGGCCAGCGCGTTCCGGAACCCGAGCGCCGAGGGGAAGCCGGCGATGCGCAACCAGCCCACCAGAAGCAGCGGACCGACCAGCGCCGCCAGCGCCACCGAGAGCTGCAGCCGTACGAAGGTGCGCTCGGGAGCATCGGTGCGCGCCGCGAGGTGCGAGCCGACCAGGGCTCCGGTGCCGAGCCCCACCAGGTACAACGTGAGCAGCCGGCTGAACGTGTACGTGTTCGACGTCATCAGCACGTTCAGCACCCGGAACCAGACGATCTCGAGCGAGAGGGAGACGAAGCCGGTGAGGCCGTAGATGACGGTCCACGCGCGGTGCCGCGCGGAACGGCTCGCGTCGGGAGCATCGTCGGACGTCGGGGCCGACAACTTGCGCGCGGCGCGGAGCAACGTCAGGGAGAGAAGACCCGCGCCCAAATTCAGCGTGGCGGCCACGCGGACCGACGTCTGAAGCCCCAGCGTGCCCAACAGCCAAAAGCCCGACGCCGCCGCCGACCCGACCGCCGCCCCGAAGGTGTTGATGCCGTACAGCCGCCCCACGAGCGGAGCGATCTCGCTCTGCGCGCGCACCAGCCCTCGCGACAGCAGCGGCAGCGTCAGGCCCATGCCGAACGTGGGCACCAAGAGCAGCGCGAACTGCGCGAGAAACGCCGCGGCCGTGCTCGACAGGTGCGAAGAGAGCAGGGCGTACTGGTGGTAGAGCAACCAGATGCTCACCCACGCGAAGGCTCCGATGAGCAGCTCGGCGGCGGCGTAGACCAGCACCGCTCGCGCGGGGCCGAGCCGATCGGCGAGCCACCCGCCGACGAGGTTGCCCAGGCCGAGGCCGGCCATGAACGCAGCCACCACGGTGGTGACCGAGAACAGATCCATTCCCGCGTGCAGGCTGAGCACGCGCTGCCAGACGGACTGGAGAATGAGCGCGGAAGCTCCGCTGGCGAAGAAGAGCGCATGCAGGGTGAGGCGCACCGACCGCATCAGGGCGCGGCACTATACGCGTTCGGCGCGCGCTTCCGAGGACGACGCGCTCTCCTTCGAGCCGCTCGGCCGGCGATGATTGGCCCAAGCCGCGCCCCACCGCCTGTCGCCGCGCTCTCGCCGCAGAATGCGACTCGCGGACAGCCCCCTTGACACGCGGCTTTGAAAAGCTGTATTCCGCGCGCCTGAAACATGAATCAACATTCAACTTCGTTGGCGGTGCGGCCGCCGGTGACGGCGCGGGGGCAGAGGACGCGGCAGAAGCTCCTCGAGGCGGCGGAGGCGGTGTTCGCGGAGAAGGGCTTCGAGCGGACGTCGATCGCCGACATCACCCAGCGGGCGAACGTGGCGCTGGGCACCTTCTACGTCTACTTCAAGGACAAGACGTCGGTGTTCGTCGAGCTGGTCGACGAGCTGGGGCATCGCCTGAGGCGGCAGATCGCCTCGGCGGTGGCGGGGCTCACCGACCGGCTGGAGATCGAGCGCGCCGGGTTCCGCGCCTTCCTCGAGTTCGCCGGCAAGCACCGCGGGCTGTACCGCATCGTGCGCCAGGCCGAGTTCGTCGACGAGGAGGCGTACCGCCGCTACTACCAGCGACTCGCCGACGCGTACGCGCGCGGGCTCGCCAAGGCGATGAAGGCGGGGCAGATCCGCGCGCTCGACCCCGAGTGCCTCGCCTATTGCCTCATGGGCATCGCCGATTTTCTGGGCATGCGGTGGGTGCTCTGGCGCAACGAAGAAGAGCTCGAGCGCGTGCTGGAGAACGCGATGAGCCTCGTGGCGGGCGGGCTGGCCGTGCGGAACGACGCGAAGAACGGGAGGAAGCGATGAAGACCGTCCCCTGGTGGCGGGAGCCGACGAAGGAGCAGTGGATCTCCTTCTCGGCGGCGTGGCTCGGCTGGGTGCTCGACGCGTTCGACTTCACCATCTTCCTCTTGGTGATGCCGCAGATCGCCAAGGAGTTCGGCGTGCCGATCACCGCCACCGCGGGGTCGATCACGCTCACGCTCCTGGTGCGGCTGCTCGGAGGCGTCGCCGCGGGCTGGGCCGCCGACCGGTGGGGCCGGAAGCTGCCCTTGATGCTGTCCATCATCTGGTTCGCGGTCTGCGACGGAGCCATCGCCCTGGCGCCCTCGTTCACGGTGGTGCTCGTCTTGCGAACCCTGTTCGGCTTCGGCATGGGCGCCGAGTGGACGGCGGGCGCCACGCTGGCGATGGAGAACTGGCCCGAGCGGAGCCGCGGCATCGCCTCGGGCATCCTCCAGGGGAGCTGGGCCATCGGTTACGGCCTGGCGGCGCTGGCCTCGGCGGTCATCGTCCCGCTGTGGGGCTGGCGGGCCCTGTTCCTGGTGGCGGCGTTGCCCGCGCTTTTGGCCCTGCCCATTCGCGCCTTCGTCCCCGAGAGCCCCGACTGGAAACGCCCCGAGCGGCGCCAAGAAGAGCCGATGTGGCGCGATCTCTTCGCCGACGGTTTGTGGCGGAGGCTCTCGTGGGCCTCGGCCCTGATGGCGCTCGGCTTCGGCGCCTACTACGGGCTCACCAGCCTCTACCCGACGATGCTGCAGACCGAGCTGGGGCAGTCGGTGCAGGCCAAGGGGCTCCTGGTGGGGCTGTTCAACGCCGGCATGCTGATCGGCGCGGTCGCCTGCGGCTTTCTGGCCTCGAGGCGCGGGCCGGTGGTGGCCATCGTGCTGCCCGCGCTGCTCGTGCTGCCGGTGCTGCCGTTGTACGTCGGGGCGGTCGCGCCGCTGCTTCCCTTGGGGGCGCTGCTCGGCGGAGCTCTGGGCGCGGGCTACGCGGGCGTGACGCCGATGCTGCTCACCGGGCTGTTCCCCGCGCACGTGCGCGCGCGCTCGGTGGGGTTCGTCTACCACGCGGGAGCGTTCGCCGCGGCCTTCGTACCCCCGGCGCTCAGCGCCATGTCCGAGTACGCGGGGCTTTCCATGGCCCAGTCGATCGCCATCTTCGCCGGAGGCGCCGAGCTGATCCTGGTGGCGGCGATCCTCTTCCGGCCGAAGGGGACGCTGGAAGTGCCCGACGCCGCGGTCCGCTCGGCGCTCGCCGGCTCGCACTGACGCCCGACCATTCACACAGGGGAGTCGGAGTAGGAATGACCATCGCTGATCACCCCCTCCACAGATCCGGACGTGCGGCATTACCGCATCCGGCTCCTGCCTTGGGTGATGAA